>Ga0255209_1000422_pt1 | contig 13476 bp, 8 predicted proteins | sample Miss_Miss_RepC_8_FD_183026 | JGI IMG/M metagenome (GOLD analysis project Ga0255209, IMG submission 183026) | Freshwater microbial communities from Mississippi River, Louisiana, United States - Miss_Miss_RepC_8d | ecosystem: Environmental > Aquatic > Freshwater > River | place: USA: Louisiana...
TTTTATGAGTGTTCCACGATTTTCATCATTTTCAGGATTTCGAAAATTTTCTGTAAACGTCTCAATTTTGTTTAATGCGGTTTCTAGGTCGCGTTTCAGTGTAACAATGTCATAGTTAATCTGACGATTTAATGTATTTATACGTGTTTTATCACGCATTGCATGATCATAACTATTGGAATCAGCAAACCTATATTCTTTTGTTTCATTTGATTCTTTTGCTAAATTGTTGTATTCATTATATTTTGACTCAAAAACATCATTATAATTATCAAAAAAACTTAAAATTTGGTTCGAAAATGCAATGTAGTCATTTAATTCTAACTTCATTCCTTCTAAATTCTCAAGTTCATTACTAAACAACTCATCTAGTTTAAGTTCATTACTAAACGAATCATCATCATTACTAAAAAAATTAGCCATTTATATATATATAAATATATTTTTACATAGTTGAAAATAACTATGTAAAATTATTTGCATAATTTTATTTTGTGCTCATACTGGGAGTTGAACCCAGCCGACGAGTACATAAGACCCGCATGCGAACCGATACATTATACGAGCATATATACTATAGTTTTGATTCTTTATATTTGTTTTGCGACTTTGGATTATCTGTTTCGGATAATATATAAAATCATTTTCTTTTAATGTTTTTTTCTTTTTCTATCATATTTTTGTATTCATTATCTAAATTAACATATGTAATATATAATCCCAACAAACTAACTGGCCACAAAGCACCGATTACAAATCCTCCCGCAAATCCTATTGTACATCCTATTGTAATCGAGGTTAAAGCCAAACTTATCGAAAATACGTCGTAGCGACCTCGTATTGTCTTCAACATTTCTGCTTCAGTAGAAATGCCAACCGATAAACCTCCTATTAATCCTCCAACTTTCCCTACATTCATTGATGAAATATATATTGCCCTTCTTATCTTTTGTGGATTCACGAGATTCCTCAGTCGGTTATAATACATTATGTTAATTGTATTGCGTGTTGTCATATGATGTTGAAACTTTATATGATTTTATAATTATATCAGACTTTCTTCTTAGTATATTCTATAGTTTTATTTTTATTTTTATACAAAATGAATATAAATTTATATACAATTATCTTATTATCATGTACTGCCTTGTAAAATACATTAATTCTCGAAAGGAACAAAATATTAAATTTCTGGGTTATTCGGAAAATTTAGATAGTGCTCATGCTCATCTATTAAAAATTATGGATGAATATAAAACAAAACTCGGATACGATAAAATTGTAGATTGTGATGAATATGATGATTTTGACAGATATATCCACATATCAGACACGCAAAAAGGCAAAAAAATAAAAGAATATATATGCATTTCAATTGAAAAACTACCGGATGAAGCAATCCAAGGATATATAAACAATTCGAGAAAAGACGAAACTGTTAAGGAATTTATTGACGAACTTTCTGGCGATTATTTACGCCCGCAATACAAATCGATAGCACATGAATTGGTTCATCAACAATCAGTAGAAACAATTCGAAGAATTGTAGAATCTGTGGCATTCGAAACAAATTGTAGGTGTGATTTTGGACCTAGAATATACAATATTTCTCCAGATATTTTTGGAATTGTTTGTGTTGATAATATATAATGAAAAAATAATTTTTCTTATATATACAAATTCATTTTATATATATACAAATTAACAACACCGCACATTTATTACTCGGTAATAAGACGAGGAACACAATTGATTGTTTGTAATTCTTGTGAAAGCAATTTGAATGCGTATGGCATCTCTACATAAGCGAAATCGCTCAAATTACCACAAGTCGCACATTTATGGATGGTAAAATCATATTTATCGCTATTGAATTCACCACGCTCATTATCATTATATTGCGCAATCATACCACATTTTTTACACACATGAACACTATACTTATCCGACACATCATATAATCGTTCACGACAGAATCGACTCGCACCATGAGCAATCATTACATCTCTTTCCATTTCTCCAATACGGAAACCGCCATCTCTACTGCGGCCTTCTGCTGGTTGTCGAGTCAGATTCACCATTGGACCAATAGAACGACTATGCTGTTTGTCCGCCACCATGTGTTTCAAACGTTGATAAAAGCATGGACCAATAAATATGTTCGTATCCATTTGTTCACCGGTTAAACCATTATACATAACTTCGTTTCCATAACTTTCGAATCCTTGTTTCTGTAATTCTTTCGCAATAAAATTCACATCTAATTCGCCGAAACTGGTTCCATCACCAAATAATCCAAGATAAACCAACACTTTTCCTAACAATGTTTCTTTTAATTGTCCAATAGTCATACGAGAAGGAATCGCATGAGGATTGATAATAATATCTGGACGAAGTCCATCTTTCGTATAAGGCATATCACATTCAGGAATAATATTTCCAACAGTACCTTTCTGACCATGACGCGACGAGTTTCCAGTCCAAGAACAAGTACCATTTCGTCTAACTAAAAACACTTCTGAAGGAACACGAATGCAGTATACTTTACCCTCATAATTTTTCACATTATTGATATCTGAAAACGACATCGCAGACAACACAGTTTTCTTTTCATTTTCAATATAACAATATACAGGATACACATTGTCTGTATTCTTAATACGGTTTTGAATATTTCGAATCGTATCGAATGACCATTCACCCGCAGTTCTTGCGGGCAAACGATGCTCGCCTGTGATTAATTGATTATATCCATTTCCAACAATTTCATACATTTCACCAGTATGGTCAAATTCCATAACCTCAATTGGATTTACATATTCCAAACAACTTGTTTCACGGTTCAGTTGAGCAACTAAATCAGTTGTCTTTACATCCGCAATAGATACCCATCCGCGATTTAATGTTAATACGTCATGGTCAGATGTCATACAAAATTTATCTCCATAATTTGGTTTGCGCAATGTTCTCAATCTAGTTTTTGAGATATAATAGCCATCACCATTGCGTCCAAAATAATTCTTATCAATATAAGTTTCTTCATTGGTTCTATATGTTTTGCTTTGGTCTTCGTATTTAATCACTTTTGTCGGGTCATTTCGATTTTCCTTAATATACACATATTTCGAAATAATAATATCACGATTCTCCACCAATTCATTTTCATTCATAAACCCTTGACTATTGATTTTATCATAATTTCCATATTTCATTCCTTTTGTTACTGCCGGATTTGGTTTCGCACGGAAAATATGACGAGCAATATTTTTGTCCTCATCTTTCTCTGTGTGATAAATTGTAGTTAAGAATAATCCACGATCAATCGAACCTTTATTCACTAATACACTATCCTCTTGATTATATCCAGTATGTGACATAATCGCCACATGAATCTGCTGTCCAGATGGAATTTTGATTAACTCCAACCAATTCATTAATCGCGTATCCACCAATGGTCTCGACGGATATGACAATACATATGCGGTTTTATCAAAACGCTTATCGAAATTCGTAGCATACATACCCATTGCTTGTTTTCCTTGAGCCGATTGATAAGTATTTCTAGGGGCTTGATTATGTTCCGGGAAAGGAATACAAGAGGCTAATACACCCAATATAGTACTTGGATGAATCTCACAGTGAGTATAAGATACACTGTTGAAATCGTGAGTGTACTTCTTTTTCGCACGGAGAGCAATCATTGCGAAATTTTGTTCATCCGCATCAATATATTCAATAACTGCTTCTGGCAATCGATAATTCACCATCAAATCATTCCATCCATATTCACGTGATTCTAATTTGTCAATTACTTCTTTTGTAATAATTGTCGAACCATTCTTCACACGCAATAATGGACGTGTCAAACGACCTCCATCATTACATACACGAATCTCCATTTTTTTATAATCAAATACAACCGAGGTATATACATTAATAATCCCACTCAGTTTTTTATTTTTCAAATCCGCATATAATTCGAGAGGTGAATCGCTGACTCCAACCCAACAACCATTGATAAATACTTTCACACAATTATTCGCAGATAGTGGTGCAATATCATCCAAATTACGAATCATTGGTCGAATCATCGCATAAAGTGACATACTATTCACAGGTGTAGTCAAATGTGTCAAATAACTGATGTTTTTCACGACACCAATCGATTGTCCTTCTGGTGTTTCGGCCGGACAAAGAAACCCCCATGATGTATTGTGAAGTTTACGCGGAGCAACTAATTCACCACTCTTATCTACTGGTGTATTAATACGACGCATATGACTTAATGTCGCCGCAGTTGTTAGACGATTCACAACTTGCGCAACACCGACTTTGGTACTATTTGTCTGTTTAATTGAGAAATCACCTGTGGACAGAGCACGATTAATACCACCTTCAATGGTCGTTGAACGCACCAATTTACAAATATTTGATTTATTAATAATACTATCATAATCTTCTTTAGAACGCCAAGAACCAATATTTACTTCTTTTAATATCTGTTTATGCATTTCTTTCACCATTTTATTGAAATAGTTTCGGAATAAATTGTTTAATAAACCACCAGTTGTATCTATACGCTTGTTCACATAAGAATCACGGTCATCTTGCGGTGTCCATCCAAGACTCGTTTGTATCAAACGATTCACCATGTATCCAAGAAAGTACATTTTTTCTTTCACAGAATGACAATGAGGTAAGAAATCATTGGATAAGACTTCCATAGTGAATTCGCGTTTTTTAACAGCACCGGTTTCTTTATCCATATTGATTGGAGTATACGCAACCGATGACATTAAATGACGCAACGCATCTTCTTGTGTCATATATTTGTTTGCGTCCACAATAGACGCTCGCAACGCATCTACGATTTCTAATTGTTTCTCATCCATCATATCCAACACTATATATTCACATATTTCCTTGTCACTTGATAGCCCGAGAGCACGAAACACTACGAATAATTCAATGGGTTGTTTGATACGAGGAATATTTACGTAAATAGGAAATCCAAATCCATTGTTTTTATTGGAAATCATCACATCAGTTTGTTTCGGAGAGATACATTTATGATCAGGTACCGATTTTATTTCCGCATACCAACTCCATTTGGTTGTGTTTTTACCATCGAAACAATACACAATGTTTTGGGCGGAACGTTCTTGTTGTAATATTGTTTTTTCACTTCCTTTAATAATGAAATATCCACCATGGTCATAAGGACATTCACCCATGATTTCGGGTTCAATATGGGCATGTTGCGTCAGGACACAAATCGATGATTTCAACATAATTGGCATCTTTCCAATGTTCACTTTCGGAAACACACGTTGAATGGTTCGAGGTTCATCCATATTTTCAGTATCTCTTATAATGTATTTCACATGAATATCAACAGTCATTGTAGAGGCATATGTGAAATTACGAATTTTGGCTTCCATTGGCAACATTAATTTGGTAGCACCATTGTTTTCATAAATTTGTGGAGGATAAATCTTAAGATTTTCGAAAGTAAGTTCGATTTCAAGCAAATACTGATTTTTATCAGCCACATAATCATTTTCGGATTTTATATTCACCGGATTAAACATGCGAATTGTTTCCGGGAGTTGAATTCCGATAAAATGATTATAGGATTCGATTTGATGACGGACTAAACGTGAAGAATATTGACCGGCGAAATAAGATTCAATGATTTTGAAAGGTTCTTCCAAATAATCACCCAAATGTTCCAATGGACCTTTATCATAATCCGATAATGACCAATCTGGAATATCAGATGACGAATCTTTCGACTTTTTTTCTTTGGTCGACAAGTCTTTCGACTTTTTTTCTTCAGCAATGATTTCTTCAATACATGTCGTTTCCTTATTTTTCGCGAGTTTTTGGTCAGATACAGCATTCATCGTTGATTTATCCACAGTTTCTTCAATCATTTTTATTGTTGTTATCACATCGACATTTTTAACAACCAACTTACGTTTGGGCACAATGCGAGCAGTTGACATTTTTTCAGACGTTAATTGTTCGAACAAATTCGAGTTAGATACCAACATGGACATTAGTATTTGTTACGAATCAATTTTTTAAATTGGTTCCTAATAAAAATATCTATACTATTTATTATAGAGATTTCAAACAAAAAACTAAACGCGCAAAAATCGACGACATTAAATATCATCAAAATCGAATTCTTGATTATAATCATTATTATTGACATTATCAGCGTCATTTACCCCATCGACTGCCAATATTTCTTGAGTATTGCCAGGATTTTGTCCAAATTCGGAAAATTCGAAATTGTCGGTTGGTTCAGTTGATTGTGTCCCAGAACCATGAGCACCAATTTTGAGAGATTCTGTAATTAATAATTGCACATTTATATTCGGATTTTCTTTTAATTGTTCAATATCTTCGGATTCATAAACATATTCTAAATCACAATTCTTCACTTCTTTTTCCCATTTTCGTACACCCACTAATGTCCATGTTCCAGGACTAATCATATTTTGTTTTTTATTACGACCTCGAAATTTTCCTCGAATATGGCACATCAATGTTTTCCCTGAACATGTTAATGCTTGACACATTCCATTTCCAAACATTTTTGTAATAATCGCATATTCTTCTTCTTCACATACAGACAAACGTACTGGACCACGATTCTGACTCGCATTTGATTGAAACTTACGCGCCTGTTTTTTAGCATTTCCACCACCATTTGTGTTTTTTACCATTTTTATAATTCCATATATTTTATTTTAGGGAGACTCTTTATATTCTTTGCGTTTATTGTTTACACTGTAGAAAACATCGAAAATCGCGAAAAACAATGCGCAAAAATACGTATAAAAATAATATGAGAATTATACAATTGAATGTCAAATAAACCCCCTAATTATTATGATGTTTTAGGTGTTGCTAGGGACGCCTCTCCCGATGAAATCAAAAAAGCATATCGTATTGCTTCTCTTCGTTATCATCCCGACAAAAATCCATCCGAAGAAGCCAAACAACGTTTTCCTGAAATATCAAACGCATACGAAACATTAAGTGACCCACAAAAACGTCAAATGTATGATATGGAACTTGATGGGAGCGGATTCCCTGGTTTCCCTTTTGGTCCTGGTTTCCCTTTTGGTCCTGGTAATGTAAATGTCCATTTTGCTACCGGTGGCATGCCAGGAGAAATCGATATTATGGAAATGCTTTTTGGAAGACAAGGCGGAGGAATGCAATTTCATAATATGATGCGACCTCCACTTATTATTAAAAATATTGAAATCAGCATGAAAGATGCATATCATGGAGTATCCATTCCTATTGAAATCGAGAGATGGGTTCAAGAAGGTTCTCTCAAGATTCATGAAAAAGAAACGGTTTATGTTACATTTCCTCCAGGCATAGATACAAATGAAATGCTTATTTTACAAGGAAAAGGTAATCGTATTAATGACCAGAATTGTGGAGATGTAAAATTAATTGTTCAACTCAAAGAACATCCTGAATTTAAGAGAGATGGATTGAATCTTATTTATTCCAAAACTATCTCTCTGAAAGAAGCATTATGTGGATTTACTCTCGATTTTGAACATTTAAATGGAAAACGTATTCATATGAGTAATTCAAGCAATGTTGTTTTTCCAGGTCTTAAAAAAATTGTTCAAGGCATGGGATTCCAACGAGATGGTCATGCTGGAACCATGATTATTGAATTTTCTGTACAATTTCCACTACAAATCAGCGCGGAACAACGAGAATTATTTGCCAAAGCATTTGATTGGACACCACCTCAAATAAATAATACAGAACCTGATGAAAATGGCATTCCACTATCTACATAATTCAAATAATACATCGCACTTTGTTTTTCCGCCATTACTTTATTTTCACTTTTCATACAATTCCATAAATATTGATTATGGCCTAGATTATTCATAATCAACACATTATAATCCAGATTCTTTTTTTTCAATAAGTTCAATGAGAGCAGAAATCCTCCATAAAACATACCACTTGTACTTGTATTCTCTTGACTACCTAGATTCGTATAACTTGTTTTTAATGTATAAGTTTTTCCACGTCCAGCCTCTCCCGAATTCTCATTTTCTCTTTCCAATTCAATTGTTTCAAACAATGTATATGCGTCTTCAAATATATAAAGCGCCAATATTTGGTCTCCTGGATGACTTGTGAGAGCATATACATGGGTTTGATGCGCATCAATACGCGTTTTTAATGCACTTAGATTTGTATAAATAATGTGAGAGAAAATACCAGTTCTATTCATCTCTCCAAGTAAATCATAAAATGATTGTAGAATATGAATATTTGCTCGAGAGATTTCTTTATGTTGAATGGTTGCTGGATATTTTGGAACCTGTATTTTCGGTAAAATCAAAAACAAAGAAATCGTAAATTCGCAAATTGGAATTATACCAGAGATAGATCCATCATACGATATATAAATTCCAATCGCACTTGTCTTATTATTCTGATACATTTGAGAGACAGATACCAAATAATGATTCGTTGCTGTCGTATATTCAGAGAGATATTTATATTTGGCATCATAATCCGGATTCATTTTTTCGGTTATCGTATGTTTTACACATTGATATTCATTCAGATAGGCTATTTTTTCACTATCCGTTGGATGAAAAATATGATATGGAATATTTACAACAGTCGAGAGAAGTTTATGAGTTATTGGATGATAAAAATAAGTAATATAAGGAGAGATAAAATGACCCGTCAATTGAGAACTCAAATTCGATGATTGGATTGTAAATAGAATTTTCTCTGATGAAATATAAGAATCTTGTAAAAGTCGACAAACATCGGTAATTAATTCCGGAGAGGCATCATAGGATTGTATTGTTTTCATTGTTGGCATATAATACTTATTTTTTTGTGGGAGATGTTGAATCTTATAATTTGTAGGTTTTAAACGTAAATAGGCTCTCCTTAAATAATTATAAGAATGATAAACTGGCATACAACTCCAAAATGGATAATATAATTTAATTAATACAAATTGAGAGAATAAAACAAATAATACAAACAGAAAAACATATTGAAGAATTAAAAACATTTGGTTGTATGAGAGATATTTTGAATCTATTAGGAACGCGTTATAATTTAAAGAACGCATATAAAGAAAAATATGAATAATTCAATAATTGGATAAAAATGTCGGCTAAACAATGTATATTAATTATTGAAAAAAATGGTGATATTAAAAAAACAATGGTAAAAGAAATCAAACGTGATGAATTATATAAAAAATGTGGATTGAAAACCAATGATGGTTTCGAATCGCTTCATACATGGTCTATCGATATTGAAGATGGTGAATATAAAATCGAAATCTATGGTAAAAAAACAGGACGTGCTGGAAATGAAAACAAATTTGAATTGCCACCACCCGTAGATTCTCTTCTATTATATGGAAGTATGGCAGTCTTAGTATCCAAAGACAACGAATTTGTTGAGATTGAAGAACAAGATTTTCAAGATATTATTGAAACATTAATGGGAGGTTTTGAAGATATCGGTGACGAAGATACAATGTCTGAAACCAGTGATATCAATGACGATGACTTAGACAATACAAAATATACTAAAAATGGTTATGTCAAAGACGGGTTTGTTGTTAACAGTGATGACGATGATGAAGATGACGATGAAGATGATGAAGAACTTGAGTCTGAAGATGAAGAAGATGAAATTGTTAATAAAAAACATAAAAAACATGTCGCAAAAAAGAAACATGAAGACGAAACGAAACCGGCTAAAAAAAGAACTCGACAAATCACCGCAATTAAAAATTATTTGGAACATCTAAAAATGTCTTTTCCTCAAATGACTTCTGAAGACGAATTGAAAGAGGAATCTTATATTTAGATTTATGATTTATTATGACTATATAAAAATGAAGTATTAATCATTTTTATAACAAAGATATACGTAATATGCCTCCCAAGAAAATCACCGCTGCAAAACCAACAATTTATGCTGAATATTTACAATTAACAACTCAGTATGAATCTATTTATGGCGCTAAAACCGTTCTTCTCATGATGGTCGGTTCTTTTTACGAAGTCTATGGTTTAAAAACTCAAAATGGAAATATCATTGGGAGTTGTATTTCCGAATTCTGTGCTCTTTGTAATTTATCATGCGCCGAAAAACAAGCAACCCATGATGATTGTCAAGTTTTAATGGCCGGTTTTCGCGATTATATGCTCGAAAAATATTTGACAATTCTATCCTCGGCCGGTTATACATCTGTAATTTATAATCAAATCGACGACGGAACCGGTAAATTCAAACGTGAACTCGCTGAAATCGTATCCGCCGGTACTTATATTCCTATTGAAACCCCAACACAATCGAAACTAAGCAATTATATCATGTGTATTTGTTCTCTCCCTGTTCCAGTTTCAAGACGCAGTCTATATGAAAAAATGATTGTAGGTGTTTCTTTTTTAAACATATATACTGGAAAATCTCATATGTTTGAATTCACTATCAATGGGAACAAATATAATTCAACCTCTTTCGATGAATTAGAAAAAAACATGTCGATTTATAATCCATGCGAAATATTATTTGTACATGAAATTGGTGACACAGTTGTTGCTCAATCTTATTTCGAAAAACTAAAACAGTTTACAGGGATTCAAGAAGGACGACAACAAATTCATATTTTCGATAATAAAAATGAAATGGTATTGAATTGTGGCAAACAAGTATATATTGAACAAATCATCGGACAATTTTTCGGTGAAGATGCTTATAATACTTGTGAAGAATTTCAAACAATGCCCGTATCCACTCAATCTTATTGTTTCCTATTGAATTTTGTACAAAATCATAACCCTAATCTAACCCGAAAAGTTGCATTGCCGGTTTTTTCTAATGAAGGCATTCATATGCGATTGGCAAATCATACTCTAAAACAATTGAATATTTTAGATAGCGATGATTCTGATTCCGCCGGCAATTTATCATCTGTAAGCCGGTTTTTGAATCAATGTATCACTACCATGGGACGACGTGAATTATATAATATTATCACACATCCTGTATATGATGTCGATTGGCTGAATACAGAATATGCGAAAACCGAATATGGACTGAATCATTATCATTATGTCGAATTATTTCGTTCACGATTGAAAGATGTCTATGATGTCGAGAAAATTGCCAGACAAATTATGATTGAAAAAATACAACCGATTTCTGTATATCGTCTATGGAGTTCATTTGATATATTCGGACAATTATTACAATGCATTTATGAAGAACAACAACCATTTTCAGAATTATTCGGCATCCATTATGGGGCCGTCGATAGAGCCTGTCAACGAATATTGGACTCTTTTCAAACACATTTCATCCAAGAAAACGAGATATCAAATACATACACATCCAATAAAATAATGAATCCAAATGCGTTTCCAGTATTGAGAGATTTATTGGATGAATTGCGAATTGTAGAAAATGAATTTGACGCCATTGTTTCTTTTTTGAATATGTTAATGCGTTTTGCGAATCAAGATAGCAATGTAGATGATTATGTCAAAATTAATCGAACTGAAAAATCAGGAGTGAATCTTGAAATCACTAAATCAAGAGGACGAATATTAAAACAAACAATTGATACTGCTGTTTATTTTGGGTTTCCTGCTTTTCAAGGAATACTCAAAAAAGAATCCGCCGCATCGAATCGTATTGTTATTTATAAAGGCACACGTATTGATTTTACCGATTTTAAATTAGTGAGCGGGAGCAGTAATATCGATGATATTGAATTTTATCAATTGACAAACCTCTGTAAAAAAATGTTGAATATATCTAAACAAATTCAAACCGTATCCGATGAATTGTTTTATGGATATGTCGCGAAAGAATTGAAAACCAATATGTATGATGATTTATGCTTATTATCCGAAACTATCAAACAATTTGATATTTTTCAATGTAGAGCCTATTTGGCAAATCAATATGGATACTGTAAACCTCTCATTTTGGCGACCGATGATATCAACCGTTCATCCGTAGAAGCAAAACAATTGCGACATTGTCTCATTGAACATATCAATCAAAAAGAAATCTATATTCCGAATGATATTGTTTTTAATGATAGTCAAGGTATTTTATTATATGGAACGAATGCTGTTGGGAAAACAAGTTTGATTCGTGCTCTAGGAATCGCAATTATTATGGCACAAAGTGGGTTTTATGTGCCTTGTACTCAATTTCATTATCGACCTTATCGCTCTATTTTTTCAAGAATTCTTGGAAATGATAATCTGTTTAAATCACTATCTACATTTGCTGTAGAGATGAGTGAATTACGTGTGATTTTGAATAGTGCCGACCAATATAGCATGGTATTAGGCGATGAATTATGTTCTGGAACAGAAACTTCAAGTGCTCTCAGTATTTTTGTCGCCGGTATTGAATCTTTATTAAGAAATAACAAATCGAATTTTATTTTTGCCACTCATTTTCATGAAATTGTGAAATATGAAGAAATACAACAAATGATACAAGAAAATATATTATTCTTAAAACATATGTCTGTTTTTTATGATCGTCAATTGGATTGTCTTGTATATGACCGATTATTAAAAGATGGCGCCGGTGATAATATGTATGGTTTAGAAGTATGTAAATCATTATATATGCCGGATGATTTTATGAATAAAGCATTTTCTATTCGAGAGAAATATTTTCAAGAAGAATATTCAAATGTGAATACATTGTTATTGAAATCCTCTGGATATAATTCGGCCAAATTAAAAGGAAGAATGTGCGAAAAATGTGGAAATTCTATAAGTACCGAAATCCATCATTTAATGATGCAAAAAGATTCCGATTCTATCTCTGGACGTTTCTCAACAACTAGTGGAAGAGAACATATTCATAAAAATCATCCTGCGAATTTAATGGCACTTTGTGAAAAATGTCATTTGTCAATCCATCATGTAGACACAGTAGTTTCTTCATTATCCGAAGATGATACCCATATGAATACATCTCCTCCTCAAAAAATAGTGAAAAAACTGAAAAAAACAAAAACAACCAAAGGATATATTTATAAAGAATAAAAACCAATAAAAATAATATAACAATTTATATTATTTTTCTGATAAAGTAAGTCATATATTATTGGTTAAATCCATTTATATTTTCAACAAACCAATATTTTAGTTTTCCTGCAAGTGCTCTACGACTCATGTCATCTGCCATTAACTTAAAACTACGATGACGGTCTTCAAAATGATGTATAAACAACCGACAAGCATTAATAAATGATATGCTGGATGATTCATAAACAGATAATTGTTCTCTTGGATATTGCTGATAACCTTTACGTCCATTTACAACATTATGAAAATTATAGAAAAATTCAACCAATTCTGCCTTCGTTTGTATTTGAGAAAAACGATTTGTCATTAAATA
>Ga0255209_1000435_pt1 | contig 13146 bp, 9 predicted proteins | sample Miss_Miss_RepC_8_FD_183026 | JGI IMG/M metagenome (GOLD analysis project Ga0255209, IMG submission 183026) | Freshwater microbial communities from Mississippi River, Louisiana, United States - Miss_Miss_RepC_8d | ecosystem: Environmental > Aquatic > Freshwater > River | place: USA: Louisiana...
ACAAGAGGATTTGCTCAACCGCTGGACGAACAAAGAGCCTGTTTTCAGTACCCCAAGCCCCCACGAGGGGTGCCGGTGTTCCTCGGGATGCATCCGATGTTACGTCAAGCACACGGCCTGAGAATTTATCTAATAAACCCTTCGGTTCAGGTTGCGCCAAGATGATGGCATCGTAGTCTTTAATCAACTCCGGGGTGGGGGCAAAAGCAACAATATCGTTTTCTTCTTGTTCTTTTGTGAGAGGGCCAGAAGCAAGAGGAAGCACTGAACAGTGATGAGCTTCAAGGGTACGAACTAACTCTTGGCCCAAGATGTCTTGCGCACCTACGACAGCAATTTTTAACATATATTTTAGACCTTAAACACGGGGGCTTTCAGGAGCAAGCGGTTTGAAGTTAGCCAGAATTGGGTTCAGGACCTTTTCGATAAATTCAGCCGTCTGTTCGGGGGCCCGGCCTACCAAACGCTCTGGCTTAAGGAGTGATTCAATATCGCTAATCCCCAGTCCCCACGATGGATCTTCTGCAAGGAGCGCAAGAAGGGGATTGGGTTTACCGTGGCGAATTTCTTCCGCAGATTGAAGAGCACTTGTTCTAAATTTGGCATGAAGCGCTTGGCGGTCCCCCCCACGTTGGGTAGCTTCCATTAACAGGATTTCGGCACATAAAAACGGAAGTTCCCGGCGAAGATTCGCGTCAATCATGGATGTATGAACGACCAACCCCTCGGCAATATTTTGGTAAAGAATTAAGATTGCATCGATGGCAAGAAAACCTTGTGAAATTGTGAGGCGTCTGTGCGCACTGTCATCAAGCGTTCTTTCGAGCCATTGATTGGAGGAGGTTTGGTAGGTACTAGGCAGTAAGCCTACGACAAAACGGGCAAGGCTGACGATGCGTTCTGAGCGCATTGGATTGCGTTTATAGGGCATTGCACTCGAACCAATTTGGTCTTTACCAAAGGGTTCTTCGATCTCTCTCATGTGTTGTAACAAACGGATGTCGTTTGCAAATTTACTTGCACTGCTTGCAACCCCACACAACACTTGCCCGATTCGATCTTCAAGTTTTCGGGTTGAGGTCTGTCCGCTGACGGCAATAACGGGCACGCCCAATTGCTTAGAAAAAATATTTTCGAGTTCTTGGGCTTTCTCTTTATCGCCACCAAAAAGTTCTACGAAGCTCGCTTGGGTTCCCGTTGCACCTTTTAGGCCGCGGAGAGGAAGTGTGTTTAAAAGGTGGTCCAAATCTTCTAGGTCTAAAGCGAGATCTTGCGCCCATAGAGTCGCTCGTTTGCCAACCGTGGTGGGCTGTGCGGGTTGAAAATGGGTATACCCTAGGGTGGGCAAACTTGCGTGGCGAAGGGCAAAGGTTCGCAGAGCCAAGAGGACGCTTTGAATTCTTTGGCGAACCAGGGTCAAGGCCTCGCGGGCAATTAAGGTGTCGCCATTATCAGTTACAAAACAACTAGTGGCACCTAAATGAATCACGCCTCGGGCATCGGGAATCTGTTCGCCCCACGCGTGAATCGCTGCCATGACGTCATGCCTCAATTTTTTTTCATACTCAGCGATCAAAGGTAAGTCCACCTGATCTTGGGTAGCCTTCATAGCAGCGAGTTGTTGGGGGCTAATTGTAAGACCCATTTTGGATTCACATTCAGCCAGTAATACCCAAAGCCGGCGCCATGTTTTTTGCCTGTAAAGTGTTGAAAACAGGGCACTCATACGCGAACTGGCATAACGAGAAGCTAGGGGATTTTCAAACCCAGAAAGGGCGCTATCGTGGGCATCCGGAAGAAAGGGCATACTTCTATTATGAGGTGAGTTGCGGCCATCTCCAACTTGATCTATTACGAAATATTTCGTATGTAAACTACGAAACTTTTCGTAATTAAAAAGTGTTCCACATGGAACACCTATCCCAACCCCTTAGGAGGTCCCCATGTACGAGAATATCCAACGACAAGACTCTGAAATCTTTGCATCTCTTCGGGGGGAGATTGCAAGGCAACAGGATCATCTAGAAATGATTGCTTCTGAAAATTACGCCTCCAAGGCTGTTTTAGAGGCTATGGGGTCCCATTTTACTAATAAATATGCGGAGGGCTACCCTGGCCGACGATATTACGGGGGATGTGAACATGTGGACGATATGGAAAAACTGGCCATTGAAAGGGCTAAACGACTCTACAACGCAGAACATGCCAATGTTCAGCCACACAGCGGTGCCCAAGCCAATATGGCCGTCTATTTCAGCGTCCTTAAGCCTGGGGACACCCTTCTGGGCCTAGATTTAGCCCATGGAGGTCATTTGACCCACGGGCACCCACTAAACAGTAGTGGAATGCTTTACAACTTCAAAAGTTACCATGTTCGTAAAGACGATGAGCTTTTAGATATGGATGAAGTGCGGTCCCTAGCCCGCGAGCACAAACCTCGGATGATTGTAGCGGGAGCAAGTGCCTACTCGAGGCATTGGGATTTTAGGCTTTTCAAAGAGATCGCCGATGAAGTAGGGGCTCTTTTGATGGTTGATATGGCCCATATTGCTGGCCTAGTGGCGTCAGGACACCACCCGTCCCCAGTGCCTTTTGCAGATTTTGTTACCACCACAACCCACAAAACCCTAAGGGGTCCCAGGGGTGGCTTGGTTTTATGCAAGGAGGTCCACGCAAAAGCGCTTGATCGGAGTCTCTTCCCCGGGGTCCAAGGCGGGCCTTTAATGCACATGGTAGCCGCGAAAGCTATTGCTTTTAAAGAAGCAATGGACCCCTCTTTTAAGTCCTACAGCGGGAAAGTGGTGGAGAATGCCAAGGCTCTGTCCCATAGCCTTCAAGAAAAAGGGTGGCGTATTGTAAGCGGCGGAACCGATAATCACTTAATTTTAGTGGACGTCTTCGCTAAGGGTGTTTTGGGCTCGGTCGCGGAAAAAGCCCTTGATTTAGCTGGTATTACCATTAATAAAAACGGCATCCCGTTTGATCCAAACCCCCCCATGAAGCCTAGTGGTATTCGCTTAGGTACTCCAGCAATAACAACTCGAGGAATGGGGATTCCCGAAATGGCTCAGGTTGGCGGTTGGATCCATCGGGTCCTTGTAGAGCCCGAGAAGGAAGCCTCCATTCGCCAGATACGCTCAGAGGTGTTGGGTCTCACTCAACAATTTCCCATCCCCCAATAAAAAACCCCTCGGTGTTCCATGTGGAACGGTCGAGGGGTTTTGGCTCTTAGAGGGAAGGGCCTATTGCTCTTCGATCCCAAGGGGGGTGCCCGTGGAAGTAGTCTCGATATCTAGGTCGTCTTCTTCGTCTGATTCATCAAGGGCATGAGCGGAGGCATCAATTTTAGCCATGGCCACCACTTTGTCGGTCTCTGAAGAAACGTTATGGACTCGAACCCCTTGGGTGTTACGCCCTGTCCGGCGGATATCCTCAACCCCAAATCGAATCGCCATGCCTTCTTGGGTAATCAGAAGACAGCCCTCTCCGGGCAGAACGAGTTTGAAGCCCACCACAGATGAGCCGTTTTTCTTGGGGTTGAGTTTGATATTAATAACCCCCGACCCCCCACGATGGATCAGACTGTAATCTTGTAGCAAGCTGGATTTACCATAGCCTCGGTCAGTAATCGTTAAGAGAAGCCCGTGTTTAGCGGTGCTTTCATCGGCCTCTTTTCCTTCGGGTAGATCAGGCAAAGAATTGGCTACTTCCATATCCACCACATAATCACCTTTGGCCACTTTGATACCCCGAACTCCCATCGAGGGTCTTCCTGTAGCCCGGACTTCTTCTTCGCTAAAGCGCGTAGCCTTACCGTGGGCTGTACCCAGTACAATTTGCTGTTTGCCGTTTGATGAACGTACGGCCACCAGTCGGTCGCCTTCCTCAATGGTTAGAGCAATAAGACCGTTGCTTCGAATATTGGCGTAAGCACTCAAGGTGGTCTTCTTAACGGTTCCATTGGCCGTTGCAAAAACCAGATTCATGCCCTCAGAGAATTCCTTAATGGGCATCAATGTGACAACGCTCTCACCCTCTTTAAGTGAAATGAGGTTTTTAAAATGCTTCCCCCGAGTGTTAGCAGCTGCTTCTGGAATTTCGTAAACCTTCAAAGCATACACGTAACCGCGGTCCGTAAACGCCATGAGTGTATCGTGCGCTTTCGTGATGAAAAGTTGTGCGACAAAATCTTCGTCTTTAGTTTTCATCCCGATTTTGCCCTTGCCGCCGCGACGCTGGCGTCTGTAATTATTGAGATCAGTACGCTTAATGTAACCCGTTTGCGACACAGTGACCACCATGGGGTCATCTGGAATCACGTCTTCCATCCGGATGTCGCCGGTGTCGTGGGTGATTTCTGTTCGACGAGGATCCGCAAACATTTTGGAGACTTCGGTCAATTCTGTTTTAATCACGCCTAATAATTTTTTTTCATTCGCTAAAATTGATTTCAATTCCTCAATGGTGCTTTCTACTTCTAGGCGCTCGTCAATAATTTTTTGTCTTTCTAGCCCTGTGAGACGTTGCAGTCTCATATCCAAAATAGCTTGGGCTTGCTTATCGCTTAATTTTAGAGTGGGGTCTGATTTGATTTCCGAGGCGGAAGCGAACCGTCCCTCCATTAGGCCGGCCTTGGCCTCGTCCCCTGTTTTGGATGCGCGGATCAATTTAATAACTGCATCGAGGTGGTCTAAAGCAATGGTCAATCCCAATAGAATGTGGTGTCTTTCCTCGGCTTTTCTTAGTTGGAACAAGGTACGACGCGTGACGACTTCGCGACGGAAACCGATAAATTCTTCAAGGATTTCCTTAAGGGTGCAAACGCGAGGTTGCCCATTGACGATCGCCAATAGATTAATGGGGAACGAGGATTGAAGATCGGTCATTTGATAGAGTTGGTTCAGCACGATATCTGACGGTTCGTTACGCTTGACTTCGATCACTAAGCGAATCCCTTCTCGATCGGATTCATCTCTAATGTCTGAAATGCCATCAATTTTCTTATCGTTAATCAGCTCAACAATTTTTTCTATGACGCGAACTTTGTTAGTTTGATAAGGGAGCTCGGTAAAGATAATTTGTTCAACTTCTCCCTTGTTTTTAATTTTGATGGTCTCGGTATGCGCCTTCGCACGAACCACGCATCGCCCTTTGCCGGTTCGGTATGCGTCAAGCACACCCGCGGTACCCAGCATTTTGCCTCCCCCTGGAAAGTCAGGGGCAGGGATGTGTTTCATCAGATGGCTGAGATCGGCCATGGGGTTGTCGATAAGATGGATCAGGGCCTTGATGCATTCGCCTAAATTATGGGGGGGGATGCTGGTAGACATCCCAACTGCTATGCCTTGGCTACCGTTCACCAATAGGTTAGGGAAACGGGCAGGCAGCACTAGGGGTTCTTCTTCGTTCCCATCATAGTTGGGGCCAAAATCTACAGTTTCTTGATTGATGTCTTCCATGAGTTCATTCGAAAGTCTCGAAAGTCTCGCTTCGGTGTATCTCATTGCGGCTGCGCTATCGCCATCGATCGAGCCAAAATTCCCTTGCCCATCGATCAAGACGTGACGCTGGGAGAAGGGTTGAGCTAATCGAACTAGCGTGTCATAGACTGCAGAGTCGCCATGGGGGTGGTACTTACCAATGACGTCTCCTACGGTTCGTGCGCTTTTTCGGTAGCCCCGATTCCACTCGTTACCACTGGCTTTCATGGCGTAAAGCACGCGACGGTGGACGGGTTTTAGCCCATCGCGAACATCGGGCAAGGCGCGCCCAATAATGACCGACATCGCATAGTCCAAGTAGGACCGTTTCATTTCTTTTTCGATATCGAGGGGTTCAATCCGGTTCATTTCTAACATAGGTTTCTCTTAGGTTTAGATGTCAATGTTGTCGGCAAGGAGTGCGTTAGTTTCAATAAATTGGCGGCGAGGTTCTACTGCATCCCCCATGAGTACTGTGAATATTCCTTCGGCTTGAACGGCATCATCGATACGAACCTGCAGGAAGGTTCTCCGCTCGGGGTCCATGGTGGTTTCCCATAGTTGTTCGGGGTTCATCTCACCAAGGCCCTTATACCGCTGGACACTGAGACCTCGTTTACCTTCCTCCATCACACGCTCAAGAAGCGCTTCGGGGGAATCAAAGTCCATATCCTTGCTAAGCATGGTCTCTTCACCTTCCTCCTTCTCTTTGTCTTTCTCGGAGTCTTTGGTGTTTATCCGTCGCAACTGAAGGCGGCCGCCGTAAAAAACTTCAAGCTCATTTTTTAGAGCTGCTACTCGGCGAAATTCATTCCATTGTGCGACTTGGGCATCAACCCATAATGTAATGGGGCGGTTCATGTGCATGCGGATAATTTTTAATCGATGGTAGGCGGGGTGGACAATCTCATCGACTATGCTCTCTTCCACGGTATGAATGGTGCAGGTACCTAGCTGTGATGCTTCAAGTTGTTCTCTTAGCGCGTCGACTTTAGAGACCGTTGTAAAAGCGTCGGGCTCAAGAAGGCCCGCATTTAATAGGGCTTCTACCAAATCGGCGGCAAACCCACGGCGGCTCAATTTTGCGAAAAGCTGGTTGCGCTCTCCCCATTTTTTAAGATCGCGAACCAAGGCGGCGCCTTTTCGTTCTTCCTTGTTTGGGAGGGTAAGAGTCCAACCGTCAAGAGCTTTTTGAAATAAAAATTCTTCAAGCGATCGTTCATCTTTAATATATTTTTCTGTTTTCCCTTTTTTCACTTTGAATAGCGGGGGTTGTGCAACATACAAATGCCCGCGTTCAATAAGTTCTGGCATTTGCCGATAAAAGAATGTTAGCAATAGTGTGCGAATGTGAGACCCGTCAACATCTGCGTCTGTCATCAAGACAATCTTGTGGTAGCGAAGATTTTCAATCTTAAAACCATCCTCTCCGGGCCCGATACTGGTGCCTAAAGCTTGGATGAGGGTTCTCAATTCGTTGTGAGCAAGAATTTTATCAAACCTAGCCTTTTCAACATTTAGAACCTTACCTTTGAGGGGTAAAATCGCCTGGTTAGATCGATTACGGCCCTGTTTAGCTGACCCGCCGGCGGAGTCCCCTTCCACGATGTAAATTTCTGAGAGTGCGGGGTCGCGTTCCTGACAGTCCGCCAATTTCCCGGGAAGCCCCCCGCCATCAAGGGCGCCTTTTCTTCGAGTTAAATCACGAGCCTTGCGAGCTGCTTCGCGTGCCCGGGCCGCATCAATGGCTTTCTCGATGATCATTTTTGCTTCTCGGGGATGCTCTTCAAAAAAATTATTTAATTTGTCGTAAACAATCGCCTGAACAATTCCCTTCACCTCTGATGACACTAGGCGGTCTTTGGTTTGGCTTGAAAATTTAGGATCAGGGACCTTTGCGCTTATCACTGCCGTGAGGCCTTCGCGCACATCCTCGCCCGACAAGGTAATCTTCAAAGATTTAAGGAGGTTGTTTTTCTCGGCATAAGTGTTGACAACACGGGTCATAGCAGATCGGAAACCCTCCAAATGGGTGCCCCCATCTCGGTTGCCGATATTGTTGGTAAAACAATAGATGGCTTCTTGGTAGGAGTCGTTCCATTGGAGTGCAACTTCAACCACGGTGTCATTTTTTTCATCCCGAATAAAAATGGGTGGTTTATTTACAGGAATTTTATTTTTATTTAGATGCTCTACAAACGCAGCAATACCACCCGTATTTTCAAAATCATGACTTTGCCCGGTACGCTCATCCGCAATATAAATATGAACACCTTGATTTAAATAACTCAATTCTCGGAGGCGCTTACTTAAAGTTTCAAAACTGAAATCCAACACATTGTTGAAAATTTCTGTGTCGGGTTTAAACCGAACGCGCGTGCCTTGTTTATCACTTGGGCCAACTACAGCAAGGGGTTTATCGGCTTTGCCTCGTGTAAACGTGACCTGGTGTTCTTTATTGTTTTTCCAAATTGTTAAGTAGAGTTTTTCAGAGAGGGCATTCACACAACTAACACCGACACCGTGGAGACCCCCTGATACTTTATAAGCGTTTTTACCTTCCGTATTGGTGTTATCAAACTTTCCACCCGCATGTAAAACCGTCATAATAACTTCTGCTGCTGATCTTTTTTCTTCTTTGTGAATATCAACTGGAACACCACGACCGTTGTCTTCAACTGTGCAAGATCCATCAGAGTGAATGATCACATCAATGCGAGAACAAAAACCCGCAAGAGCTTCGTCGATGGAGTTGTCCACCACTTCGTAAACCATGTGGTGGAGACCGCTCCCATCATCCGTGTCCCCAATGTACATACCTGGGCGTTTGCGAACAGCCTCTAAATCCTTGAGAACAGTGATGTTATCTGCTGTATAGGTATCGCTAACACTGGGGGTTTGTGGGGTATTTTTGGAGACATTTTCAGACATCAAAACTCGCTTGATTCGAAGGGGTTGAGAGAAATAAAACTAGGCCGGGGTTGGGTTGGCGAAACGTACCGGCATCAAAATATAACGGAACACAAAGCCTTCTATGCTTGGACTGGTAAAGATGCCTTGCCCAATTTCATCCTTAAATTGGTATACCACATCTTCTCCGGTAAGGCGATCGAGAATCTCGGTGAGATAGTCAATATTGAAAGCCAATTCAAAAGCTTGTTCTTCACCAGAAAAAGGAAGGGTGCTTTGATTGGTGCCTTCGTCTGGATGTTGGAAGACAATTTTTAAATTTGGGTAAGCAAAAACAAGTTGAACATTTTTGTTGTAGTCATCTTTTTTGAGGCCAACAAAACGGAGGCGTTTACTCAAAAGATCCCTATCTATAAGGACTTTCTTGGGTAGCTCTTGGGGGATGACTTTTTCATAGGCGGGAAAATTTCCATTGACTAGGCGGGTGGAAAATTTAAGGCCGGGTTGGTCAATGTATAAAGTGGTGGCGTCCCACGCAATAACCACTTCGCCTTCATTGGTGAGTAGTTGTGGAAACAAATCTAGCGCACGCCGAGGTACAACTAATTTTACCTCTTCATTAATCTTTGTTTCACAGGGGATTTCAGCGATCGCTAGTCGAAAACCATCGGTACTTACTAATCGAATATTGGTTTTTTGAATATGAAGCAAAACAGCCGCCATGGTGGGTTTGGTGGTGTCTCGACTGACTGCGATCGAAGCTAACCCAATGGCTTCTTTTAATTTTTGAATGGGGAGTTTGATTTGCGCTAATTTCCCATTATTAGTGGGTAATTCTGGGTATCCATCGCTGGGTTGGATATTCTGCTCAGAGTTCATATCTTTAGCGCGTACCCATAGGCGATTAGAGTTATTGGTGGTCTCTAGGGTTAGTTCTGTGGTTGGAAAAGATTGAATTGTGTCAATAAATTTTCGGCCGGGTACAGTGATGGACCAATCGCCCTGCCCCTCTATTGGGATGGTGGCCTCAAAAGATAGATCCATGTCGGTTGCTTTTAAAACCAACTCCTTACCGTTGGTTTTCATAAAAATATACTGAAGGATGGGGAGGGTGACACGACGATCCAGTGCGTACTTTAAAATACCCAAGGTTTTGCTTAATCTCTCTTTACCTATCTTTATTTGATTACTCATTAATACACCTTGATGATGATGAGTGGTTGTGGACATGTGGATCAAGTGGTTAAGTCTTAATCTTACCTACAAAAGCGTTAAATACAGCATGTGGATTTCATTGTGAATCCCCTGTAAAACAAGGGGTTTTTTGGGTTTTCTTGGATTACAAAAATGGATTGTCAACAAAGGGTTTTCCACAACCTGTGGAAAGCCCCCCTAAGCCCACTTTTGTCAAGCCAAGGTGTCCCCAAAAGTAGGCATTTTATTGTGGAAAACTTATTTTATTGTGAGTTTTATTTTCTCCAAAAGCGGTGTTTTATTTTCTTTTAAACCTATATTTTTTTTAAAAAATAAACCCACTAACTCTAAAACACACCCCTCAGGTTCTCTAGATAACCCCACTCCAGCTAAGCTCATATGATCAGCATCTTGAATAACCCCCAACCATTTCTGGGTACCCGGGTTCATATTTTCAAAAGGGAGAAGTCGTGACGTCCAATCACCATCCAACTCATGATCTTTGGTACCAGTAATTAACAACATGGGTTTATTTAGACCAACCCACGCACCCTCAGGAAAAATCAACCCCGGTCCCTGAGGAGAAAGCGCTACGTACGCGTCAAAACGGTCTTTACCAAGGCAATTAAGCTTATTTTTAGCCCCCGCCTCCATCATGACCGTCGCAGCCCCCATTGAGTGACCCACAAGGATTTTAGGACCACTTACCACACCATCGGCCCAATTTAATACCTCCTGAATTTCCATCATGCGGCCCCAAAAAGATAAGGGGTCGGTCACCATCTCCATCAAACCTTTCTTTAAACCTTGGTGTTTGGTGTGGGCCCTCAGAGACTCAAGATTACTTTCAAGATGTTCCATGACGCCAACCACGTAACCCTGGTTAGAAAAATAATCTGATAAGTACCAATAGCCATTTTCACTCCCCCCTGCACCCGGTGAAATCAACACAAGACCCAAAGGATTTATTTTAGGTGTATATGTTTTGAGCTTGAAAGCCCGCCCATCGGGTCGCGTTAGTTGATGTGTTCTCATAAAATATAGCCGATGCATAAGACCCACCTTGGTATTTATGGCTCAAACGAAGGCAACTCTTATCCCACTACGAACCCAAACCCAATGAAATAATCCACCCTTTAGTAAACCGTATTTAACAAAGCGTGCACGAGTTTGTGAAAATCATTATCTTTCCTCATTCGCTGCTTTACGGAGTCAATGGCATTCATGACCGTACTATGGTGCATATCAAACTCTTTAGCAATATCACTATAAGAGGCTACAGATAACTCTCGTGCTAAATACATTGCGACTTGGCGCGGAACTAAAATAGAAGCTTCTCGACCCTTCTTTTTCTTTAGATCCCCATAAGAGATGTGAAATGATTCCGCAACAGAGCGAAGAATGCGCTCCATGGGAACAGCCCCCAAAGGCTCGTCTCCGTTTTGGCCCTGAAAAGCACTTTGGGCAACCTCTAAACTAGGGCTTACCCTCATAAACTGGGCTTGAAAGATAACTCGATTTAAAAGGCCTTCAAGATCACGGACGCTTCCCTTACCCCGATGGGCGATAAAACCTAAAACTTCGTCATCAATTTTTGGGGCCTCCATAAAATCAGGTTCTTCAAGCTTCTTTTTTAAAATTGCAACTCGGGTTTCAAAATCGGGCGGTTGAATATCCGCGGTTAACCCCCACTTAAAACGCGTTTTTAGTCGCTCATGAAGCCCCTCAAGTTGTTGAGGCGGCTTATCTGATGTGATCACAATTTGTTTTCCGTGTTGCAGAAGGTACTCTAAAACATAAAAGATTTCTTCCTGAGTTCTCTCCATTTTTCCCAATGCCTGAACATCATCCAACAGCAATACATCACAACCTTGGTACTTTTTTCTGAGGGGTTCTGTGTTTCTCTTGCTAATGGCAGCGGTCACTTCATGAAAGAATCCATCGACCTTCAAATAATGTAATTTGGCTGAAGGGGTTTTATCTCTAATAGCCTGCCCCACTCCGACCATAAGGTGGGTTTTGCCGAGGCCTGACGCCCCATAAATGAATAGAGGGTTCATATTAAATGACGAGGAACTTTTGCCAAAATGCTCCACCACGGAATTGGCGGCCGCAAAGGCGAGTTGACTGCTTGGCCCAACAACGAAACGGTCGAGCGTGTAACGAGCAAATAAATGAGGGAAAGATATCAAAGGTGTTTCGCCAGTATGAGGCGTGGAGACAGCCGGTGCCGTTGGGACTTGAAGCGAGCCTGAAATCTGGAAAACAAGATTAAGATGGGCTAAATCTTCTTGGACGAGTGCATCATTAAACTCTTCAGCTAGCTGTTGTTCGATCCACAACTTGGTCGATGCATTAGGCACTTGGACACACAGTGTGTTGCCATCCGACCGGAGAGCAACACAGGGCGATACCCACTCTTGGAAACTTCCCGCAGAGAGTCGACCCTGTAGATTTTTTCGGATCAAAGACCACAACCCCTGAGCATCATTTTCCATTGGCGTAGCGTCCATAAATCCCTTGTTTTTCATGAGGGCATTTCACCCTAATCCCAAAGACCACCGCAACACATCAGACGTGGGGGATAATTACTTTATCACTAGGCGGGGTAGGGGTAAGAGCCTTTTCAATTGAGGTTTCAGCCCCCCAATGGTAACCTTGTAAGTTCGCCTTCATGCTAGATCTTGAGGGTAAGTAAGGACGCCTATGAAACGTACATTTCAACCTAATCGACGACGACGATCTAAAACACACGGTTTTCTTTCTCGTATGAAAACCAAGGGTGGCCGGTTAGTTTTGAAACGCCGTCGCGCCAAAGGTCGTCATACAATCGCGCTCTAAAAGACTCGTGGAATTTAAAAAAATCTTCAGAACCATTCGGCGACACGATCATATAGTTTTAACTCCACCGCCGCCACTAGTCTTCAAAGACGCCCCGGTTGATTTGAGAGTTATTCGCACTCAAAACAATGACACCCCGCGTCTTCTTGTGTCTGTCCATAAGCGTTTTGGGTCTGCCCCGGAGCGCAGTCGCTTCAAACGGGTCGCTCGGCACGCCTTTCTTTTAGCCTTAGGTCAATATCCCCTTTCTGGGTCATGGGTGGTGTGGGTTCGCCCCCTCAGGCACACTAAGAGGACGACCCCTCCTGTCCATCAAATGGCGCAACACCTTGTGGATCTTATTAAAGGACTAAGTTGAACATGCAAAATCGAAACATCCTTTGGTTCACCCTGGGAACCTTAATTTTATTGGGGGCTCAATGGTTTGTTACAAGCCGCTACGCGCCGGTTACCGAACCAGTAAGCAATTCTGCTCCCATGGAGAGCCCCACTTCGACATCTAGGCCGACACCTATGCCGGTGGCTTCCGAGCCTGTGGCTAAATCTACACGACTGGCATCGCCAGGTTCAACCATAACCGTTAACATGCAAGACAACATCCAAGACATCGAAGTGACCTTTCGAAAAGATACCGGAGCCTTGATTCAGGTGAAATGGTTGCGCGATGGAACGCTTTTTTTCCCACAGCAAACAACCCCAGGCACTGGGAATTTTATTGGGC
>Ga0255209_1000439_pt1 | contig 13011 bp, 8 predicted proteins | sample Miss_Miss_RepC_8_FD_183026 | JGI IMG/M metagenome (GOLD analysis project Ga0255209, IMG submission 183026) | Freshwater microbial communities from Mississippi River, Louisiana, United States - Miss_Miss_RepC_8d | ecosystem: Environmental > Aquatic > Freshwater > River | place: USA: Louisiana...
AAGGTCACACAAGGCACGACCGTGATGGACAAGAACTTCACGCTCGAAAAGCCCGAGGTCGATGCCGGCTTCGTGCTGTCCTGCCAGGCGCGACCGACCAGCGACCGCGTGGTGGTCAGCTTCGACGAGCGCTGATGCATCAGGCGCTCCATGCAAAACGCCCCGCAGAGCGGGGCGTTTTGATTTGGATGACCGGTTCGATCAGAAGCGGTAACCGATGCCGACGCTGGCGGCGACGGGGTTCAGCTTGAGCGTACCCAAATTGGAGCCATCGGCAGCATACACATCGCTCTTGATGTAGATCTTCTTGACGTCGAAGTTCAGCGACCAGTTCTTGTCGAGCGGAATGTCCACACCAGCCTGCAGAGCACCACCCCAGCTGTGGCTATCAAGCGAAAGAGCACCACCATAAGACAAGTTCACACTCGAGATTTTGGTGTAGTTGATACCAGCACCCACGTACGGCTTGAAACCATTGAAGTCGGTGAAGTGGTACTGAGCCAGCAGCGTGGGGGGCAGATGCTTAAAAGTACCCAAAGTATTCGGACCTGCGTACACGGTCTGCTTCTGCGGCACCGTCAGGATCAGCTCGGCGGCCACGTTCTTGTTGAAGAAATAAGTCACATCCACTTCCGGAATGGTCTTGTCGTTGGCGTTCACACCCAAGGTAGCAACTGTTCCCGTGGTCTTGTTGGCCATATCCAGATTGGTGGCACGGAAACGCACCATCCACGGGCTTTCCTGGGCTTGCACAGCGCCGAGACCACAGGCGGCCAGAGCGGCCAGAACGATCATTTTTTTCATGGTTTTCATCCTCTGATTCAGAAGCACAACCGCTTCAGGAACCATTGGAATTGACCGCGGGCAAGGGCGTTTTGCGTCAGATCAAATCCGGGAAAACCACGACCTGACGCCCGCACGGGGTTTGTGTCAGATCAAAAAGAACTGTCGGATTTTCGAGATGCGTGAGGCGCCGTACTGCGGTGCAAGGCCACCTTGGCACGCCCTTGACGGCGAAAACCCAGAGCTTGCGCAGCAGCTTCGCTGAGGTCGATCACGAACCCACGTTTGGAAGGTCCACGGTCATTGATCCGGACCTGCACCTCACGCCCGTTGCGCAGGTTGACCACGCGCACCCAGCTGCCCAGCGGCAGGCGAGGATGTGCCGCCGTGAAAGCATGCCCGTCAAACCGCTCGCCACTGGCGGTACGGCGCCCCTGCCAGCGCCGTCCACCGTACCAGGTGGCCATGCCTTGCTCCAGCAGGGTCGCGGGTTCCGACACGTCTGCAGCGGTCGCTTCGGTCTCCGGCAAGGCATCGGCCAGTGCAGCACGGGCACACCACAGCGCCAGCAGCCCCGCACTGAACGTGCGACGCTTCATGCGCCTTTCAGGCGCGACAGGATGTCGGTGGTCGCCGCGCTCTGGTTCATGGTGTAGAAGTGCAGCGCCGGCACACCCGCCGAGATCAGCTGGTCACACAGATCGGTCACCACCTCCAGACCAAAGGCCTTGATGGACGCGATGTCATCGCCATAAGCCTGAAGGCGCAGACGGATCCAGCGTGGAATCTCGGCACCGCAGGCATCCGAGAAGCGCAGCAGCTGCGAAGAGCTGGTGATCGGCATGATGCCGGGCACCACCGGGATGTCCGCCCCCAGCTTGTGCGCCTCATCCACAAAACGGAAATAGGCATCGCTGTTGTAGAAGTACTGCGTGATGGCCGAGTTGGCCCCGGCCTTGACCTTGGTGGCAAAGGCCTGCAGGTCGGCTTCGGGCGATTTGGCCTGTGGGTGCACCTCGGGGTAGGCCGCCACCTCGATCTGGAAATCGTCACCCGTTTCAGCACGGATGAAAGCCACCAGATCGCTCGCATACTGGAACTCGCCACCAGCCCCATAGCCACTGGGCAAATCGCCACGCAGGGCCACCAGACGCTTCACACCCATGCCCTTGAGCGTGGCCAGCTGCGCACGCACCGAAGCCTTGGTGGCGCCGATGCACGAAAAATGCGAGGCCGCCGCCACACCTTCGGCAATGATCTCGCCCACGGTGGCAAAAGTGCCTTCTTGGGTGGAGCCTCCCGCCCCGTAGGTCACCGAGCAGAATTCGGGCTGGAGCTTGTAGAGCTGCTGGCGCACGCCACGCAGCTTCTCGGCGCCTTCAGGGGTCTTGGGTGGAAAAAATTCAAAACTCACGGGCAGCTTCATCGCGCCTCTCCTTCAACTCGCAGGCTTGATCGCCTGCACAAAAAATTCGCGGTTCCCGTCACCGCCCTCGATCGGGCTGTCCAGCCAGGCCTGCACCTGCAGGCCGAGGGCTGAACACGCTTCGCGGATGCGGGCCTCCACCTGCACATACAGGTCAGGATCGCGCACGATGCCTCCCTTGCCGATCTGCCCGGGTTGCAGCTCGAACTGCGGCTTGACCAGCATCAGCAGTCGCCCGCCAGCGTGGAGCATCGGCACCACACCCGGCAAGACCAGGGTGAGCGAGATGAAGGACACATCGCCCACCACCAGATCGAAGCCTTGGTCTGCGCCAGGTATGCGGGCATCGCCGGGCTGCAGTTCTCGGGCATTGAGCCCTTCGATACACACCACCCGCGCATCGCTGCGCAGGCGCGCATGCAACTGGCCATGCCCGACATCCACCCCCACCACCTGCGCAGCGCCTTGCTGCAACAGGCAATCGGTGAAGCCACCGGTACTCTGGCCCACATCCAGACAGCGCCAGCCCGAGGCATTCCAGCCAGCCGTCTTGAGGGCGCCTTCGAGCTTGAGTCCACCGCGCGAAACGTAACGCGTTTCCGCGTCGTCCAGCAGCACCAGCTCGGCCGTTTCGGGCACCTCGTCGCCGTTCTTGGCCACACGCCGGAAAGCACCGGCACCCAGGCGCCACTGCACCCCGGCGGTGATCAGCCGCTGCGCCTGCGAGCGCGAGGCCGCGAGGCCCCGTTCGACGAGGAGTTGGTCGATGCGCATCAATACCTGTTGTGCTCAAGCGCGCAGCGAGCGCCTCGCAGGCAAGGCGCGGGGGGATCCGAAAACCGGAACGTACTTCCTGTACGTGAGGATTTTCGGAAGGACCCGCAACGCCGCATGCGTGGCGCGCAGTAGCGTCTCAGTAACGGTAGGTGTCCGGCTTGTACGGGCCCTGCTTGGGCACACCGATGTAGGCGGCCTGGTCGTCGGTCAGCTCGGTCAGCATGGCGCCCACCTTCTTGAGGTGCAGGCGAGCCACTTTCTCGTCGAGGTGCTTGGGCAGCACGTAGACCTTGCCCACGTCGTAGCCTTCGGGGTGGGTGAACAGCTCGATCTGGGCGATGGTCTGGTTGGCAAAGGACGAAGACATCACGAAGCTGGGGTGGCCGGTGCCACAGCCCAGGTTCACCAGACGGCCCTTGGCCAGCAGGATGATGCGCTTGCCGTCCGGGAAAATCACATGGTCGACCTGGGGCTTGACCTCTTCCCACTGGCACATCTCTTCGAGTTTGGCGACCTGGATCTCGTTGTCGAAGTGGCCGATGTTGCAGACGATGGCCTGATCCTTCATGGCGGCCATGTGTTCGTAGGTGATGACGTCACGGTTGCCGGTGGTGGTCACGAAAATGTCGGCCTTGTCGGCGGCCCACTCCATGGTGACCACTTTGTAGCCTTCCATCGCCGCCTGCAGGGCGTTGATCGGATCGATCTCGGTCACCCACACCTGGGCGGAGAGGGCGCGCAGGGCCTGGGCACTGCCCTTGCCCACGTCACCGTAACCGGCGACCACGGCCACCTTGCCAGCGATCATGACGTCGGTGGCGCGCTTGATGCCGTCCACCAGCGACTCGCGGCAGCCGTACAGGTTGTCGAACTTGCTCTTGGTCACCGAGTCGTTGACGTTAATGGCGCGGAACATCAGCGTGCCCTTGGCCGACATTTCCTTGAGGCGGTGCACGCCCGTGGTGGTCTCTTCGGTCACGCCAATGATCTGCGCGCTCTTGCGGCTGTACCAGGTGGCGTCCTCGGCCAGCTTGGCTTTGATGGCGGCGAACAAAATGCGCTCTTCTTCGCTGCCGGGGTTGGCCAGCACTTCGGGGTGCTTCTCGGCCTGCTTGCCCAAGTGCATCAGCAGCGTGGCGTCGCCGCCATCGTCCAGGATCATGTTGGGACCTTCGCCCTCGGTGCCCTTGGCGCCGAAGTCAAAGATGCGGTGGGTGTAGTCCCAGTACTGCTCAAGGGTCTCGCCCTTGAGGGCGAACACCGGCGTGCCGCGGGCGGCAATGGCGGCGGCGGCATGGTCCTGCGTGGAGAAGATGTTGCACGACGCCCAGCGCACTTGTGCGCCCAGGGCCTGCAGGGTTTCGATCAGCACAGCGGTCTGAATCGTCATGTGCAGCGAGCCGGTGATGCGTGCGCCCTTGAGCGGCTGCTGGGCGGCGAATTCTTCGCGGATGGCCATCAGACCGGGCATTTCGGTCTCGGCGATCTTGATTTCCTTGCGGCCCCAGTCGGCCAGGCCAATGTCGGCGATCACGCAGTCGGCGTTGACGGCGGTTTTGAGAGGTGCATTCATGTGTGCGCTCCAGTGCAAATGGTTGAACCACTGGGGCATGCGGGGACCTGGAAGATGGACTCACCGCACTGGACCAGTGGATGAGCGTCGTTGCGAATGGAAGGGTTCCGAGCCTCACGCCTGCTGCCAGCCGGGGCTGGTGGGCGCTGCAACGCTCCTCGGAATGACGCTTATTCTAATGGAATCTCTTGTAGGAGCGCGCCCCTGCGCGCGAATGCCCGCTTTGCCACTGTACGAGCCCTGCGACCATGGCTTTCGCGCGCGGGGGCGCGCTCCCACAGTCTTTGCCTGGCCTGCCATGGGTATAGGTGCCCGGTAAAATCACACCCCATTGCCCGCAGCCGCGGCGCCCACAGCTTCCCCCAGGACCCCCCGTGACCTACGCCAACGAGACCCGGCGCCGCCGGACTTTTGCCATCATTTCCCACCCCGACGCGGGTAAAACCACGCTGACGGAAAAACTGCTGCTGTTCTCCGGCGCGATCCAGATCGCCGGTTCGGTCAAGGCCCGCAAGGCATCGCGCCATGCCACCTCGGACTGGATGGAAATCGAAAAGCAGCGCGGCATTTCGGTGGCGTCTTCGGTCATGCAGATGCTCTACCGCGACCACGTGATCAACCTGCTGGACACCCCTGGCCACAAGGACTTCAGCGAAGACACCTACCGCGTGCTGACGGCCGTGGACTCGGCACTGATGGTGATCGACGCGGCCAACGGTGTGGAAGCGCAGACCCGCCGCCTGATCGAGGTGTGCCGACAGCGCGACACGCCCATCATCACCTTCGTCAACAAGATGGACCGCGAAGTGCGTGACCCGCTGGACATTCTGGACGAGGTCGAGCGCGAGCTGGGCATGCCCTGCGTGCCCATGACCTGGCCTGTGGGCCAAGGCAAATCGTTCGGCGGCATCGTCAACTTGCGCACGCAGGCCATGACGGTGTTCGAGTCGGGCAGCGAACGCCGCCCGCAGGACTTCGAGACCATTCCCCTGAGCGAGCAAGCCAAGCTGGCCGAGCGCTTTGGCAGCGAATGGACGACGGCCATGGACAGCATGGAGCTGGCCACGGGGGCATCCCCTACTTTTGACCACGAGGCCTTTCTGGCGGGCAAGCAGACGCCCGTGTTTTTCGGCTCCGGCGTGAACAACTTCGGTGTGATGGAAGTGCTGGACGCGCTGGTCGACCTGGCCCCTTCGCCACGGCCGCGCAAGAGCTCACTCATCGTCAACAAGCAGCCGGTCGAAAAAACCATCGAGCCCGAAGACGAAGCGTTTTCGGGTGTGGTCTTCAAGGTACAGGCCAATATGGACGCCAACCACCGCGACCGCATCGCCTTTGTGCGCATGGCTTCGGGCAAGTACACACCCGGCATGAAGCTCAAAGTACAGCGAACAGGCAAGGAACTGCGGCCCACCAGCGTGGTGACCTTCCTGTCGCAACGCCGCGAAGCCGTCGATGAAGCCTACGCGGGCGACATCATCGGCTTCACCACCCACGGCGGCGTGCAGCTGGGCGACACCATCACCGATGGCGCCAACCTGCAATTCACCGGCCTGCCCTTCTTCGCACCCGAACTCTTCATGACCGTGATCCTGAAGAACCCGCTGCGCACCAAACAGCTGCAGCAAGGGCTGGACCAGCTGGGCGAAGAAGGCGCGATCCAGGTGTTCAAACCCGAAGTCGGTGGCCCCATGCTGCTGGGCGCGGTGGGGCAGCTGCAGTTCGAGGTGGTGCAGCACCGCCTGAAAACCGAATACGACTGCGACGTGCGGTTGGAGAACTGCCAGTACACCGGCGCCCGCTGGATCACGGCAGACAACGCCCAGGACCTGCGCGAGTTCACGAACACCTACCCGCAGCGGTTGGCGCTGGACGCCGCAGGCACGCTGGCGTATTTGTGCACCAGCCCGTACGACGTGCGCCTGGCGCAGGAGCGCTTCCCCAAGATCCACTTCCACCCGTTGCGCGAACATGCGGGTCTGGCGCTGGGCTCGGCCCACTGAAGCCCATGCATCCGCTGGCCGACTGGCAACCTGGCAGGATCATCGGTGTCTTGACCGACATTGATGACACGCTCACGACCGAGGGGGCGATCACAGCCGATGCGCTGCAGGCACTGGGCCGACTCAAAGCAGCGGGCCTGCATGTGGTGCCCATCACCGGGCGGCCTGTGGGCTGGAGCGAGGCCTTTGCGCAAAGCTGGCCAGTGGACGCCATCGTGGCCGAAAACGGCGCCGTGGCCCTGCAGTACAGCAAGGGGCAGCCCCTGCACAAGCGATACCAGCAGGAGACTGCCGTACGCACGGCCAACTTCGCACGCATGCAAGAAGTACTGGCACAGATCGAAAGCCGCATCCCTGGCGCCAGGCGCTCACAGGACAGTGCTGGACGCGAAACCGACATTGCGATTGACCACAGCGAATTCACCCATCTGCCTCAGTCCGACATCGACGCCGTGGTGCGACTGATGCAGACCGAAGGCATGACCGCCACCGTCAGCAGCATCCACATCAACGGCTGGTACGGCGAGCACGACAAGCTGGCAGGCGCACGCTGGATCGTGCGTGAGCTGTGGGGACGTGAGCTGGACGCCGAACTCGACCGCTGGGTCTATGTGGGGGACTCTACCAATGACCAGGTGATGTTCCAGCACTTTGTGCACAGCGTGGGCGTGGCCAACATCCGACGTTTTGAAGCACAACTCACGCACCCACCGCGCTACATCACGCAAGCCGAGCGTGGCGCGGGATTCGCTGAGTTCACCGCCCATCTGCTGCGGCACCGAGTATGAATTCGCCCAAAAACACACAGTTGCACTGGCAGGAAAACGGGCTGGAACACAGCGCACTGTGGCAGACCGATAGCGGCGCCCGCCAGCCCAGCCGCGTGGAAACCGTCAGCAAGCTGGACGCCGACAGCGCCTACCGACTGGCCAGCGCCGGCACCGGTCTGCTCTGGCGCGGCGATTTTCAAACCGCACGGCAACTGCTGCAAGGCATGACGCAACGCCTGGACAGCGCGGCGCGGCGCAAAAAGAAGACACCCACCACCAACGCGGCCGAAAGCTTCGCCGAGCACCGCAAGGCCCAGGCCCTTCGCGTGCGCGTGCTGGGCCAACTGCTGATCGAGGTCGCTGGCGACTACCGCATCGCCTTGAAACGTGCGCCCGATGTTGTGCAGGCCTGCACCGAAGCCTGGGGTCCACCCGACGGCCAGCCCCGCGTCGTGTCGCTGCGCAGCCTGCAAGGCCTCATTGGCGCGCACGAGTGGCGGAAGAAAGGTGTTCCCATCCCTGCGCTCGGCGGCGCGCACATCCACCCGCACCACGGCGTGTTCTCGCCCGTGCGCGGCGAGTATGTGGATCTGGTGGCGCAGGCGCCGCTGCCTGCGGCCTTGCAGCACACCCCGGTGGCTTTTGACCTGGGCGTGGGGACGGGCGTGCTGTCGGCCGTGCTCGCGCGCCGTGGCGTGGCACGCATCATCGCAACCGACCTCTCGCCCCGCGCACTCGCGTGCGCCCAAGACAATCTGCAACGCCTGGGCCTGCATGGGCAGGTTGAGTTGCTGCAAACCGACTTGTATCCACGGGGCCAGGCCGCCCTGGTGGTCTGCAACCCGCCCTGGTTGCCCTCACAACCCAGCTCGGTGCTGGACCTGGCCATCTACGACCCGGACAGCGCCATGCTGCGCGGCTTCCTCGCAGGCCTGGCCACACACCTGTGCACTGGAGGCGAAGGCTGGCTGATCCTGTCAGACCTGGCCGAGCACCTGGGCCTGCGCACACGCGAGCAACTGATGGGTTGGATCAAGGACGCAGGCCTGAAAGTGCTGGGCCGCCTGGACACCCGGCCCCGGCACGCCAAAGCGCAAGACACCAGTGACCCGCTGCACGCGGCGCGGGCGGCAGAAGTCACGTCGCTGTGGCGGCTTGGCGTAGCCTGAGAATCAGGTCCGCGCCAGGACAGGCGCCAAAGCTTTGCCAGTGTGGGTACCCAGCCCCACCAGGTCTTCGGGTGTGCCCGACGCCACAATGCGTCCGCCTGCATTGCCCCCCTCGGGGCCGAGGTCGATGATCCAGTCGGCTTCGGCGATCACATCCAGGTCGTGCTCGATGACGACCACGCTGTGGCCAGCATTCACCAGGCGGTGCAGCACGCGGATCAGCTTGTCCACATCGGCCATGTGCAGGCCCACCGTGGGTTCGTCCAGCACATACAGGGTGTGCGGCGCTTTCTGGCCACGCTTGCCGACTTCGTCGCGCACCTTGGTGAGTTCGGTCACCAGCTTGATGCGCTGCGCCTCGCCGCCACTCAGGGTGGGTGAGGGCTGGCCGAGTGTGAGGTAGCCCAGGCCCACGTCCTTGAGCAGCTGCAGCGGGTGGGCGATGCTGGGCATGCTGGCAAAGAACTCGACCGCCTCGTCAACCTCCATCTGCAGCACATCGCCAATGCTCTTGCCGCGCCAGCTCACGGCCAGCGTTTCGGGGTTGAAGCGGGCGCCATGGCAGGTTTCGCAAGGCACCTTCACGTCGGGCAGGAAGCTCATCTCGATGGTGCGCATGCCCTGGCCTTCGCAACTGGGGCAGCGGCCTTCGCCGGTGTTGAAGCTGAAACGGCCTGGGCCATAGCCGCGCGCCTTGGCTTCGAGGGTTTCGGCGAACAGCTTGCGGATGGTGTCCCAAAAGCCGATGTAGGTGGCCGGACAGGAACGCGGGGTTTTGCCGATCGGGGTCTGGTCGACTTCGAGCACGCGGTCGATCACCTCGAAGCCTTGCACATCGGCGCATCCGACGAGCGGCACGCGCTGTCCCTTGTCCTGGGCGGTGCGGCCAGCCTGGGTGCTGCGCTGCTGCACAAGGGCCTGCACATTGGTCAGCAACACATCGCGCGCGAGCGTCGACTTGCCCGAGCCGCTGACGCCGGTGACGGCAACCAGGCGCTTGAGCGGGACTTCGAGGTCGACGTCTTGCAGGTTGTGGAGGTTGGCGCCGTTGAGGGTAAGCCAATGCAGGGCAGCGCTTTGCGCTGCAGAGAAATTGGGGTCAGAGCCCGAGTTTCTCTTCGCGAAATCGGGATCCGACCCCAATTTCTCCACCACCACACGCCGAGGCTGCAACGGGTGTTTCATCGCATGCAAGAGGTAACGTCCTGTCTGCGAGTCAGCTGCGCGTGTGATGTCATCGGCCGTGCCTTCGGCAATCAGGCGGCCGCCGCGTTTGCCAGCACTCGGCCCGATGTCGATGATGTGGTCGGCGCGGCGGATGGTGTCTTCGTCGTGCTCCACCACCACCAGCGTGTTGCCCTTGTCGCCCAGCTTGTGCAGGGCATTGAGCAGGATCTGGTTGTCGCGCGCATGCAGGCCAATGGTTGGCTCGTCCAACACATAGCACACGCCCTGCAGGTTGCTGCCCAGCTGCGCGGCCAGGCGGATGCGCTGGGCCTCGCCACCACTCAGGGTGGGCGCACCACGGTCGAGCGTGAGGTAGCCCAGACCGACTTCCTCGAGGAATTCGAGGCGGCTCTTGATCTCGGGAATCAGGTCACGGGCGATGTCGGCTTCGCGGCCGGTCAGCCGCAGCGTTTCGACCCAGCGCCGCACATCGGTCACGGAGAGGCGGGCGATGTCGGTGATGCGCCACCCAAGCCGTTCGGGCTGAGCTTGTCGAAGCCCCTGCGCAAGCCGTCCTTCGACCGGCTCAGGACGAACGGTGGCGTCTGAGACAGCATGGACGGGCAAGCGCACGGCGCGCGCTATCGCGTTCAGGCGCGTGCCTTCACACGTCGGGCAAGCGGTGTCCACCACGTCCTCGACTTCAGGCTCGGCAAAGGTCTGCTCACGCCCTTTGTCCTTGTCGTCCCGTACCGAATCGTCAAAGGCCTTGCGCTGCTCCCTGGTCAGCTTGACGCCGGTGCCCACGCAGTCGGGGCACCAGCCGTGCTTGCTGTTGTACGAGAACAGCCGCGGGTCCAGTTCGGCATACGAGGCCGCGCAGGCCGGGCAGGCACGCAGCGTGGAAAACACACGGTGCTGACCGATGCGGGCGGTGGACGTGGCGTTTTCCATCGCCTCTTTCAGGCCATCCAGATGGCTGAGCACATGCACCACGCCCTTGCCGTGTTCGAGGGCGGTGTTCAGCGCTTTACGCAAGGCGGTTTCCTGCGCGGGCAGCACATCGAGGCTCATCACCGGCAACTCGATGGTGTGTTCCTTGAAGCGGTCAATGCGCGGAAAGCCCTGGGTGGGCAGGAACTCGCCATCCACGCGCAGGTGGGTGTAGCCGCGTGGACGCGCCCAGTCGGCCAGCTCGGTGTAGACGCCCTTGCGGTTGACCACCAGCGGTGCCAGCAGGCCGATGTGCTGGCCCTTGAATTGGGTCATGAGTTGCGCGGCGATGCTGTCGGGCGTCTGCGGCTGCACGGGCGTGTCGTCGTGCACGCAGTGCTGGATGCCCAGCTTCACGTAGAGCAGGCGCAAAAAGTGCCAGACCTCGGTGGTGGTGCCGACGGTGGATTTGCGGCCACCGCGCGAAAGGCGCTGTTCGATGGCCACGGTGGGCGGGATGCCGTAGACGGCATCGACTTCAGGGCGACCAGCGGGCTGGACAATGCTCCTCGCATAAGCATTGAGGCTTTCGAGGTAACGGCGCTGGCCTTCGTTGAACAGGATGTCGAAGGCCAGCGTGGATTTGCCGGAGCCGCTGACGCCGGTGATGACGTTGAACTGGCCACGGGGGATGTTGACGCTCAGGTTCTTGAGGTTGTGCTCTTTGGCGTTGACGATTTGAATGGCATCGATTGCCGGTGCGTTACCACGGACTTTCGCCAGCGAGGCTGCGGTGTCGGTGGGCGACGATTTCTGCGTACCCCCGCAGCATGAGGAGTCCGCCGATACCGCAGCCTCGCCCCCGTAAACGCTTGTTCGCTCAGCCACTGCCACCGCCTCACCCATCGCTTCAGCATAGTCACGCAGGGCAGCGCCTGTGTGCGATGTCGGATGCAGCCGTACCTCTTCCGGCGTGCCTTCGGCCACCACCAGACCACCCCCCTCCCCGCCTTCGGGGCCCAGGTCGATCAGCCAGTCGCTGGCGCGGATCACGTCGAGGTTGTGCTCGATGACGATGAGCGAGTGACCCGCTTCGAGCAGTTTGCGCAGCGCACGCATCAGCTTGGCGATGTCGTCGAAATGCAGGCCGGTGGTCGGCTCGTCGAACAGGAAGAGCGTGCCCTTGCGTGCCAGGCTCTGGCGGCTGTTGCTGGCTGTCTTGGCGGCTTCGGCCAGGAAGCCTGCCAGCTTGAGGCGCTGGGCTTCGCCCCCCGAGAGCGTGGGCACGGGCTGGCCCAGGCGCACATATTCGAGCCCCACATCCACGATGGGTTGCAGGGCGCGGATGACTTCGCGGTCTTGTGCGAACAGGGCCGCGGCTTCGCTGACGGTGAGTTCGAGGATGTCGGAGACGTTGAGCAAGCGGGGCTGACCGCCAATCGCCTGCCGCTCGATCTTGATCTCGAGGATTTCAGAGCGGTAACGCTTGCCATCGCAGTCGGGGCACCGCAGGTAGACGTCGCTCAAAAACTGCATCTCCACGTGTTCGAAACCGGAGCCGCCGCAGGTGGGGCAGCGGCCATCGCCGCTGTTGAAGCTGAACTTGCTGGCGGTGTAGCCGCGCTGGCGAGACTCGGGCGCAGTGGCAAAGATTTCGCGGATCGCGTCCCAGGCGCCCACGTAGCTGACCGGGTTGGAGCGGGCCGTTTTGCCAATCGGCGACTGGTCCACAAACACCACATCGCTCAGGTGGTCGGCCCCCAGCAGTCGGTCGTGTGCGCCGGGCGACTCGGTGGCTTTGCCGAAGTGGCGCATGAGCGCCGGGGCCAGCACGTCCTGAATGAGGGTGGACTTGCCCGAGCCGCTGACGCCCGTGACGGTGACCAGGCGCTGCAGCGGGAAGTCCACCGAGACGTTTTGCAGGTTGTGCTCGCGCGCGCCTTCGAGGATGAGCCGTGGCGTGCTGTCGGTGACCATGCGCTTGAGGCCTAGCCCGACTTGCTTGCGCGCCCCCAGGTAAGCACCGGTCAGGGTGTCGGCATGGCGCAGTTCTTCGGTGGTGCCGTCAAAGACGATCTGGCCGCCACGCTCGCCCGGGCCGGGGCCCATGTCGATCATGCGGTCGGCAGCAAACATGACGGCGGGATCGTGCTCCACCACCACCAATGTGTTGCCAGCGTCACGCAGGCGCAGCATGGCCTGGGTGATGCGGTGCATGTCGCGCGGGTGCAGGCCGATGCTGGGCTCGTCGAGCACGAACAGGGTGTTGACCAGGCTGGTGCCGAGCGCGGTGGTGAGGTTGATGCGCTGGACTTCACCGCCGCTCAGGGTGCGGCTCTGGCGGTCGAGGGTGAGGTAGCCGATGCCGACGTCGCAGAGGTATTTGAGCCTTGTCGTGATTTCTTCCAGA
>Ga0255209_1000441_pt1 | contig 12985 bp, 10 predicted proteins | sample Miss_Miss_RepC_8_FD_183026 | JGI IMG/M metagenome (GOLD analysis project Ga0255209, IMG submission 183026) | Freshwater microbial communities from Mississippi River, Louisiana, United States - Miss_Miss_RepC_8d | ecosystem: Environmental > Aquatic > Freshwater > River | place: USA: Louisiana...
GGATGCGGTGGCGTTGGACTTCGGCGCTTCGGTTCCATTCATTGGTAATTCGGTCATATTCGTTCATTCCATTTTCATCTTGGTTACGGATGTATGCCATTGTCGTGTTCTGTGTTTCTTCTATTTTGTATGGAATAAGAAAGAAAGAATAAAAACATTTCAATTTTTCCATAGATGGAAAATCCAATCCGTGGAATGAGAGATTTTTTTCAAAAAAAATTAACTCCAATGTGAAGTCTTATTTTTCCACTATTTTACTTACCTTACCATCATTTAATCCAAATTGTCATCGTCGTCGTGATTGTATTCGTCATATTTGTCGTCGTGGTCGTCGTGGTCGTCGTCGTCGTCGTATTCGTCAATGACTCCTTTCCATAGATGTACTTGTGGCCATACGCGTTGGCGGAATTCTTGTAATCTCTTACGCGCAGATACGATTTTACCTTTGTTTTCGCATTTCTCTTCATATTTCTTCCAGTCAACATTTCCGATGATTGTCTCCTTTCTTCGTGCGTCTTCCACCATTTCATAAAATGGCGCATATCTTGGCTTAAATCGGTAACGGTCACGACATATGCCTCTCGCGGGTGATTCGGGAACATCTGGATGAACTTGACCAAATGACATATTCACCGCATCAGCCGTTCGCATCATATGGTGTTGATGTTGTTTTTTCAACGCACCAAACACGGGGTCGCGTGACTTGATGTAATTGGCGCAGCTCATCAACGACACTCCGTGATATTCCGCAGGGTTGCCACCGATTATTGGTGCATAGTTTTCCGTTACCATAGTAGGCTCAACTGCCGCGAATGCAAGGAATGACGTGTTTGAACCTTCTCCAGCAAGACGAATCCACGTTGCTTTTGAAGTTTGAATGTATTTGGCATAAGAACCTCTTCGGTTGTCAAAGATGTGAGCGACGTCATATTCATACAAACCTGGATTGAGAACCGCTGTTTCTGCCACTAACGATACCAACGTAATTCGTATTGCGTTTTGTCTTGACTGAAAACACAACTGCTGCGCAGGAGGAGGAGGAGGATTAGGATTCGGATTTGCGGTTTGGGCTTCAAATTCATCCTTCATTCTCAGGATCTGACTAGCCATTCTCCAGAAAGCCGTCATCATTTTCACGAATTCTGGGTCTTTGCGAATCGTATCGCGTCTCACAAACCCGCGCTTGTATTGCTGAATCATTGAGGACAAGCGGGCGATATTGGCGTTGTATAAATGGTGTAATTCCTGTTGGGTTTCGCGAATCGCATCGGGCGTGATGTCGGCGGCGGTGAGGTTTGATTTGAAGTGTCGTTCCAGAAAACCGACGGGGTGATTTTCTTTATCCAAAGAAGGATTCGTCACTGAAACACAGCGAAAATAACGATTTCCAAGGAGATACTCAGCGGCGAGTGCCGAGTGAATGTATTGCTGGGTGATTTCAGCGTTTTTTTTCTTTGTTTTGAGTGTTTTGATTTGGGGGGTCAGCATCAAGAGACGCGTGACAAGCAGGCCGGTCATTCCGGCGAGTGCGACGAGGTGGTGTTTTTGGTATGTTGATGCAAGTGTGGTGGTAAACATCTGCTGAGTGGGAAGGGTGAGGGAGCGTTCATATCCACACACGATAGTGGCCGGAAAAACCCGCGACACGAATTTGGATGAAGAACCGAGTGCGGCCAGAATGAGCGCGTGATGACGAGGGAATGCTGGATTTTTGGTTTTTGTTGATTCTGCGTGATAATATTCCGAGATCCGAGAGGTGACCGAGTTCCGTGCGTCGTAGCCGAATGTGGCACTTACATTCCATTCGTGTTTCCATCCATCCATATGAAGAGGGCTGTATTGTTTTGTAGTAGTAGTATCTCTTGAGTTCATCTTCTTCTCTGACGGGAGCAGTGAGATAAGATGAAATCAAAAAAAGGATTTCAATTTTTTCTGGAGGAAAAAATGACGCGGGAGCATCAATTTTTTCTGGAGGAAAAAATGACGCGGGAGCATCAATTTTTTCTGGAGGAAAAAATGACGCGGGAGCATCAATTTTTTCTGGAGGAAAAAATGACGCGGGAGCATCAATTTTTTCTGGAGGAAAAAATCAAAATTTGTTACTTGCGGCTTTTACGTGACGACCGGTGACGACGTGAAGAACGACCGCGATGTTGTTTGGTATTTTTGGACGACTTACGGACGATTTTCTTATTGCGGCGGGTAGTTTTCTTCACGTTCTTGCGGGATTTACGACGACGACGAGAACCGCCATCTCTTTCTTTACCTAGTTCAGCACTTTCTTCACCTAGATCAGCACTTCCTTGATCTAGATCAGCACTTCCTTCAACTCCAACAGCACTTCCTTTTTCTATACCATCTAAAATTGCATCTGCTACTACTGCATCTGCTAGTACTTCTACTACTGCATCTTCTTCTTCTTTTTTACATTCTAAATCTTCTCTTTGTTTGTTTTCATCTTCTCGACTTAATTTTTGTTGTTTTTTATCAGGTCCTTCAGATGGTTCTAACTTTTTACAAATAACATTTGCGGCGGTTTCCACAATTTTCCAAATAGATTTAACTGGTCTTGTCACTTGACTTGTTAATGATGGTGGGTTGCATCCTCTAAGAGTTCTAACCAATGTGGGGGAACCGCCTACAACTTCTACTGCTACACCGCTCGTTGCAGCAGGATTTATAAACAATATCGCCCTTTTGTTTAAGAAAGCAGGTTGCGCTACTCCTCCTCCTGGCCTTCCCATACGTTGTGACTTGTCAAACTTAAAAGCATCATACATTTTATTAAGTAACGCATTTGCTTCATCATTATTACTTAATTTTTTATTATTATTTAAATTTTTATATTCAGGTTTTTTGTTGAATTCTTCTATAAAATTTTCACATATTTTATTTTTAATTTCTTCTGTAATTCCGGTTTCCAATATACTTTCGTCACTCAATACAAATTTCGTTGCGTCATTGAACATCTCTGCGATTGGTATATATGGTGCTGAAACTGGGTTCGTTCCAACTACTTGCGGTAGTCTATTTGCAGGCGACGGCGAAGGTTGACTCCCCTTATCAAATAGGTCTTTGCCTCGTTCAATCAATTCTTTAGAAAATGAAACAAATCCACATACCTTTCCTGTTTCTGCTAGTCGCATAAATGTATGATATAATCGTCCGGGTGCATTCCAAAATAATGATTCTGCTTTAGATAGTAACCCTTCATCAATTTGTTTTTGTTCATTTTTTTCATCTATGGTAAGATAAAAGTTACGACCCTGTTCAATGATTTTTGCAATGTCTGGATCTAATGTAGCGTCTCGTGCTGAAATAGAATCTTGGGATGCTTGGCCCTGTAGAGAGTCAGTTATTTTTTGCGAAAAATATTCTTCTAACATAATACGCTGTGAACCCATCTCTAATATCTTAAGATTCTCTTCTATCAGGGCACTTCTAAACATTGGACAAATACGCTCAAGAAGCTCTTCATTTTTTAAATAATCTAATACAGTCTTACGGATAGTGCTGGCTAATCTAAGTATATGTGATTTTGATTGAGATGCCGTCATATTCAATAATTGTGGAGTACCTAAAAGTGCATCGATTGTCAATTTGGCATTTAAATATGAGGCGGGTATTTGGTGTGCTGTTTCTGCCTGATTTTCAATACGAGTTAAGTAATCACCTATATGACGACATATATAACCAGATAATCGCTCAGCATATCTATCTTGTTCAGGCACCACTACACCTACTCTTATAAACGCAATTTTGTGAAGCAAATTAAGTAATCTTGACAAATATTTATGGAAGGTTTCTACAGCTATATTACCCCCTTGACGAAGTGGTTCTAATAATTGATTAAGTAATGGATTCGTAGCAGCAGGAGCAGGAGCACCAGCACCAGCAGCAGCAGGAGCAGCAGCAGGAGCAGCAGGAGCAGGAGGAACAGCAGCAGCAGGAACAGCAGGAACAGCACCAGCACCAGCAGCAGCAGCAGCTTCTGCCCTCATTCCATCAAGTGGACGAAATTCAGGATGTAATCGTTCCATTAATGCGACCATTCCCGCAGCGATCATAAATTTTATGGTAGATGGGTGTGCAATATTATCTCTTAATTGTTGAATAAATATAGTAATTTCACTGGCATAATCTGGAGGAATAGAAATAGCATTCAACGCATTATTTAATAATTCCTGATTATTTACAAGTTCCACTAGATTGCCTAACACACTCATTAGATAAATACATCCATCTCTTGATAATCCAGCAATCGCTCCAATGCCACTATTCCACGCGAGATATATACCACTTACAGTAAAAGCAGTTGCGACTCCGACACGAAATATATTATCATCATAGTATGATTTTAGATACATTTTACCCACCAATTTGACATAGTCTAATAATGAGAAATCTTCCATTAACGCATCCAAAATACAATTAGATACTAATAGGTGTTCTCTTCTATTCTGTTCCGTAGTTGGAGGACCACCAAACAATGATATTAAAACGGGTGATATTAGTGCTTTCACATCATTTTTTAATATTTGGTCTCTTATTGTCTTTTTGATATTTTCCACCAACCCCGGAGTTTTACCACTGTTTTTATATGTTTTCAATAGTTCTATTAATGGACTAAAATCTGGCGCTGCTCCCGCTTCTACCGCTGCTTCTGCTGCTCCCGCTTCTACCGCTGCTCCCACTGCTCCCGCTGCTCCTGCTGCTCTCGCTGCTGCTTCCGCTGCTTCACTTATGATAGAAATCAACTCTGGTAGCTGGTCTTCTTCTTCGCCTGTACATATTTTTCCTCCTTGCGCATAATTACTTCTCTTACTCATTATCGTTACTATTATCCAATCAATATATATTAACATCACATAAAAATTACGCCTTTTCCGCTACCACCTCCCCCCTCTTCTTAATACACTGTTCATCCACACTAAATGTAGGCACCTTCACCTCTTGTGGAACAATTGAAATCACGCACTTCGCCTTTTTTCCATATAAAGGTTCTGTGCACCCTTTCTCTTTCGCACCATTATTCTTTCCCCGATAAAACTCCTTAAAGTCAAATACTTTCGGCGCATCTTGTGTGCAACGAGAACGGAAATGTTCATATCTCTCGCGCACATCACAGTAGGTCAGTCCCGAGTTCTTCCCCAGTAGCTTATTCACCGTCTCGTGAAGGTCATAAATAAAACGCGAAAATGTATCGCGACTCTCCATATGGCACATCCGGAGTGGTCGTGTTGCTAAATTATTCGTCAAATTCATTCGGCAATATTTACACGGAAGTATATTTCTCAAATTCAAGATAAAATCCATATAATGCTTTTTCTGTTCTTGGGTTGGGGTCACCGGATAATTGAAACTCATCGTGTGTAAGAAATGCCACATACTTGGTCCCCATACCGTCGTAAGCATTCCGTCGCCGCTGTGAAAATCCTTCTTGGTAAATGCTCTCACCTTTTTTGTCCGGTTTTTCGGTACCAGGGTTGATGCCGCTGACGCATTACCGCTGCCACCGCTCAGCATTTTTGCGCGGTGTGATACAGTCTGATTGCCTTGTCCGAATGATGATAATGATGATGATGTCATTGCCACACTCCGTGGTCGTCTGAACTTTCGCTTTCGCGTATTTGACATCCAATATAATAAACGAACGTATTTATAATATAGAATTATTATATTTCTTCATCATATTCTATTGTATATTCTTTAGTATGTCCCTCATTGAAGACCCTACGAATTATATCGTGCAATATAGTGAAAAGACAAAGTATTCCTGCGTGATTTTAGGTATATCTCTGTTTTTCGTAATTATATTTTTCGTCAGTCCATTTGCTGTATCTTCTGGGTCATTCTCTTCGTGGATAATGAAACTCATCGTAATTGGTCTCCTCGTCATCACGTCTGCTATTTTATTCAACGCTGTAAAGCCGATTATGGATACAACAGGAATTCTTGACACAGATTTATTCCCTGAATTGAAATTAAACTTTTTCATCACAATGGGGTTTGTCCTCCTTATTATAGTTTTAGGTATAGTGGTCATTCGTTTATAACTTCATCGTATGGACGAGGATATCGCGGTATTACAATATCTGCGCCACCGTTTATCCGAATAATTTCCTGAAAGTAAAGTCGGTCATTATTGAATTCGTCCCTGCGAATATTTAGTAAATCCCCCGTTTTTTTATCGCGAAAAATCATCGTTTATAGATCCGTATATAATCATAGTGAATTCGTTTCATATCGTTTTTATATTATTGTTCGCGTTTAAACTCTATAATAAACTTACTATATTATAATAAACTTACCATAATATAATAAATTAATAATAAAAAATAATGGTTGAATTATCATCTGTTACTTCTGCAATTTCTGGCAATTCTAAGAATATTGCAATTGTTCTTATTGTGATTGCCGCAATTGCAGGTATAGTTTATTACATTATTAAAAATGATATGATTCCTGGATTGAATAAGTTTTTCAGTGGCGCGCACGGAACCACTCCTGCACCTGACGGTATCGGTGCAAATGATGATAAAGTCGCTCAGTTATTTTTATTCAAAGTAGATTGGTGCCCGCATTGTAAAACTGCAAAACCTGTTTTTGATGAGGTGGAAAAGGAAATTAATGGTCGCCAAGTGAACGGATACACCGTGACATTTAAGACGGTGGACTGTGAGGCTGAGCCTGATTTGGCCGATAAGTTCAAGATTGAAGGATATCCTACAATTAAGTTAGTAAAGGATGGTCAAGTTATTGAATATGATGCCAAGCCGGAAAAGGATAAAATTATAGAGTTTCTCAATACAGTTTTGACCAAATAAAATCTCATCACCGGCTCCATTTTCATTTCGCGTTATTTCGCTATACCATTGTTATATCTTCTTCATTATTCGTAATAGAATATGTCTCATCTTCATCTTTAGATGTATTCTGTATTTCAACTTCTTCTTTATTAGCTTCTTGTTCTAATAATGTGGATGTCAATGATGTCGCTGTATTTACAGTTGGCACTTTAGATGCATTCCCGATTTCCTCAGAAGCGCCTCCAACCAACGACGAAAATCCCGTGAAATTACGCAGATACGACAAAAACACGTTTGCAAACGTTTCCCCGCGCAATACCAGTTCGCGGCGATAATTCTCATTTTTCATCCAATTCATCCAATCCTGCAATGCAAATACTTTTGATATACAAACAACTTCGTTTGGTATTGATTTTGTTGGACGATTATCAAATAAATTTCCCTTGATTTGATTAAAAAATGTAGATATAAATTGAACCACAGACGATTTTTCAGTCAAATTCGCTGGCTTTCTCTCCCACATCATTTTCACACCTAATATTTCTATAGGTTTACATTTTTGCTCTTGGATACATTCATTTATTGGATAATCATTAATGATTCCGCCGTCAATATAACAACAATTATCACGATAGATAGGTGTAAATCCAAATGGATAGCAACAACTCATATAGCAAGCCTCAACGACAGATTGGGTCGGATGTGTTTTATGACTAAAATCTACAATTTGAAATTTATTTAGCTCTGTTACAATGAAGTGAAGCTCTATACCCGTTCTCTCATAAAACTCCTGGAATGTAACGTCTACACGAAAATCTTTCCCTTGAAGTGCTGGACGCAACATTTCCGTAAATTCTTTCAATCCATATAACCCGTGACTCCTGTATAACTTGTATATATAGTCAAATTTTTGTTTTGTTTCATATAATGTGCCTCCTCCACCCGACGATGATGCAGCTGGCGACATATGTTCATTAGATAATGGTTCACATGCCGACGACGACGAAAATATTTTTTCCCACGGGCGCTTAATTAAATAATCATCCATAATATTCCAATCATATCGTAATGCAATAATAATCGCAATAAATGTCCCGATGGAAGAACCATAGATAGACTTGATATTATTTATATCCCATATTCCTTTCAAATTCAGTGTCCGAAGAACACTATACATGATATGTCCGGCAGGACCGCCAGATGAAACAACAAGATGTTTAATCGTATTATTAGGTTCACTCTCCATTCTTGATAATAAAAACGATTATATTTCTTTTATATAAAATCTGTTTATTATCATTTGAGTTATAGTTCAGGACTATTATTTTCTTTATTGTCTACATACATACGAAAAATATAATTTATGGACGATTTATTTAAGTTCGCAGGAGATAATGTGGAAAATGTGGAAAAACTAAATTTAGACGAATTATATGAAAAAAAACAAGAACAGGACAAGAATAAACTTTATACATTCAATAAGATACTCCGACGAATTCACGAGAAAATCAAATTAACGTCTCGTCAAAAATGTGGCCAACATTTCTGCTGGTTTGTCGTTCCGGAAATAATTCTTGGTGTTGCAAATTACGACCACGCTGGATGTATCGCGTATATTGTAGATAAATTACAGGAGAATAAGTTTATGGTGCGTTATACACACCCCAATCTACTCCTTATTTCGTGGCTTCATTATGTTCCGAATTATGTCCGCACTGAATTTAAGAAAAAGACGGGAACTGCGATTGACGAATATGGACGTCCAATATTATATGACGAAGAAGGGAAGGTCATAAAATACAATCCAAGTGAAACCAATGGTGGTGGTGGTGGTGGTAATGGCAATTCGCACAGTCCCGAAGACGCAAACTCGTTATTATATAACCAACGTGGCGGTGGTGGCGATGCATCAGGACCGGCTGGTGGTGGTGGTGGCGGCGCCAACGACAGAAAGGAATATAAGCCGACAGATTCCTATCGTCCCACTGGAAATCTAATATACAATCAAGAATATTTTCAAAAATTGGAAAACAGGTTACAGTAATAAATACTATATCATTACACTACGGCAACTTCCATTCTTGGTTGTTGTTCTTTTGTTGGGTCCTTTATCACGATTGTATCAAACCTTGAACTAATTCTAGCCCTTACTCTATCATTAATTGTTATATTTCCTTTTATTATATCCGAAATTGCGTGTCTATTTAAATAACGTAATGTATCCCATAACTGGCCAACTAATTTGTCATTTCCAATATTATTATTTACAATTTTAACTATTTCTTCGTATTTTTTCTGATATTGTTTTGCAAGGATGCCATCTTTTTTACTAATCTCATTGTATATCCTTTCCGATAATTCTTTTTCTTGTTGAAACGACTCAATATTATCAAAATCAAAGTCTTTATTTTTGTCACTAGAAATTGCTAGACTACTCGCACTCGTTGTTGCTGCAAGATTTTCACTTTGTTTTATCGCAAGTTCTTTTTTTTTAGCCAAAATCTCCAATCCCAAATTTTCCTGTAATTCTTGAAGAATCTCAAAACCATTGATGAAATTTTTATAACTATCTGCATATAATTTCACAATTCGCGTTCGTGCTTCATTGGTAATCCCCTGTAAGTCGGCGTCAGTTAAATTTGGGTTAATGAAAAAATCATATTTCAGATTCAGGCGGAAAAAGTCGCGCGAATATTGGTCGTCTTGCTCAAATCCAATATATCGCTTCACTTCACCCTTATCCAGATTTTCTTCTATCTCGCGCAATACATCATCGCTTTTATTCATAATAACAAATACACGGTCTAATAATTTTACAATAGCCTTCCGCTGTTTTGATATAGTATAATTCATATTTTGAATATGCTTTATGTATTTAACGAAAATAGGATTATAACGCATATTATTATTCACCGAAATCTCTAATTGTTTATTGGATTCACACCATTCATTTATTTTATTATTATCATTAATATATCGCGACACATCTGCAAATGTTTTGATATCGTCACCTGGTTCTTTTCCACCAGTAACAATTCGGTATAATTCCATAACATCTCGCCGGTATATTTTATTTTTCATTTCCTCACTCATCGCAATAAATTGCGGACTTTTGTTTGAACTTGATATTTCGTGGAAAATATCAAAATACAATTCTTCCAACATTGCAAAAATAGACGGCTTGATCTTATTCTGAGTGATAGTAGATGCAGTAGTTGTTGATGTCATTGGCGTTATTTTAATATTTTCTATATCATTTTTGATAGAACATATTCCACTGCCAGGTGTTATTTTCATATCACTTTCACCGATTTTCAATAACCGCGCCATCTTCGTTTTTACATCATTTTGCCTTCTTGTAAATCCAGCCATATTGTATGTATCATATTTGGATTTATCCTTATTTCGCGCTTCAGGTCCATCCAGTAATCCAAATGTCAGCATATCATAAAAATTATCGGGCATATTTTTTTGTATATATTCGTAATTATATGGCCGCATGGTAGACATTATCGCGTTAAATAGATTCCCAATTTGGACGTAAAACCGTGCAATACCTACACACATTTGCCTTTTTCTAAATACATTTTGTTCATCTAATTTACTCTCTTTCAAAATTTCGGAATTTGTATTGATAAGTAATGCACGGTCCATCGCATTAATCGGTTCATAACGTTCAGAAAACAATTTATGACGTCGGTCCATATAAGATATCAACCGAAAAGGAAGACGGTTCAATACTTCACTTGTAATAATAATCAACCTTTCGCATTTACCACTATCTCCAAGTGTTGAATTAAATTTAACTTCTTTCAGAATAATACGCTGGGCATATAAATCTAATCGGAGCGCCATATTTCGGGTTTCATCCATACTCGGATTAGAAGCTGAAGCAAATTTGTTACCCATATTTACGAAATGAATATACTTGTTATATCCATAGATAATAGTGGTAGCGCAATAGACGCGTAATATCAGATAAAATTGATATAAAGTTATAAATTAATACTTTATTTAAAGAGTGGATAAACATCCTGCGCACATATAGATTCAATGACTTCCAATTTAAATCAATGCCACGGATTGTTTATACCTACTAGTTCTATTGCACAACCACAATCATTTACATCATCGTCGTCGTCGTCGTCGTCATCGTCGTCGTCGTCGTCATCGTCGTCATCGTCGTCGTTCAACACCACACGACACTACTATAATTATTCATCTACGTATACACACACAAAGGTCAATGAAACCAAGCGAAATAAACGTTACTTAAACGAGAAAAATTTATGGGATAAAATAGAACAAGACTTTACTCCAGAGTTGCTTGAAGAATATAATATTTCGGCATCTTCTGATTGTGAATATAATATTCCAGAAACCGTTACATATTCACCCAAACAAACAACATCTTCATTTGCTTCTGCGGCTGCTGCCGCTACTGCTACTGCCGACGACACGGCCACGCCTGCAGCAGCACCGCATGCACCGTCGTCATCATCTACCACAAAAAAGTTATCTGCACTCTTTATCAAACCGAGTATGAATGTGGAATGTCTTTATCGTAAATCTGGCATCCGAGAAAAATGTGAAGTATGCGCGAGCGAAGTTGTTCTCACTGATGACGGATTTCTCACGTGTAAGAATCCAGCGTGCAGTATTCTGTATAAAGATGAATCTCTCGACCAAAGCGCTGAATGGCGATATTATGGCGCCGATGATAATCAAAACAACGACCCGACACGATGCGGTATGCCCGTCAATCCACTACTCAAAGAGTCATCCTATGGTTGTAAAGTGATGTGCGAGGGTGGTTCATATTCTCAAGATATGATGAAAATCCGGCGTTATACCGAATGGCAATCAATGCCTTATCGCGAAAAGGCACAATATGATATGTTTCAGAAAATCACTATTTTCGCACAGAATAAGGGAATTTCTAAAATGATTATTGACGAGGCACTCCGCGTTCATAAACGCATATCCGAGCATAAAACATTCCGAAGTTTAAATCGTGATGGAGTTGTCAGCGCGTCCATTTATATTGCGTGTAAAATTCATAACTGTCCGCGCACTCCAAAAGAAATTGCGACCATTTTCAATCTTGATAATACAAGCGCAACGAAAGGTTGTAAGAATGCCGTGAGTATTATCAATGAACTTGAATCTAATTTAGACAACTCAGAGAAAACGAACTTCTGTAAGACGAAACCAGAAGCGTTTATTGAGAGATATTGTAGTCGGCTTTCCATCAATGATGAACTCACGAAGTTGTGTCAATTTATTGCAGTTATTATTGAGAAACAGAACCTTATTCCAGAGAATACACCACATAGCATTGCATCCGGGATTATCTATTTCGTTGCGTGTATGTGTCATCTTCCAATAACGAAAAAGGACGTCAATCGCATCAGTGATATGAGTGAAGTCACCATCAACAAATGTTACAAGAAATTATACGATATGCGCGAAAAACTCATTCCGAAAATGATATTGGCGAAATACGCGCCATCGTCTTCTTGAATACAAATATAATTCTAATCATAAATCACCATCGTAATTATATCACTTTTTTCTTATAGTATGATATTATACTGTTTATCATATTACAATAATGGAACAATCACACGCGCCGGTTTCTGTCACGGTCACCGTTCCCAAATACGTATTTATCGTTCCATATCGCGACCGTGAACCACATCGTGTATTTTTCAGCACGTATATTTATAAAATTATGGAGGATGTTCCGCCAGAAGATTGGACATTCTTTTTTGTTCATCAAAATGATAAACGTCCATTCAATCGCGGTGGAATGAAAAATATCGGATTTTTAGCATTAAAAAATGCATATCCAAATGATTATAAAAATATTATATTTATTTTCAATGATATTGATACCTTACCTTATAATAAAAATATATTGAACTATCATACAAATTTTGGCGTCATCAAACACTTTTATGGTTTTCAATTCGCACTTGGCGGCATATTTTCCGTTCGTGGAGCAGATTTTGAGAGAATCAATGGATTTCCGAATTATTGGGCGTGGGGAGGAGAAGATAATCTTATCCACGAACGTGCCAAACAAGAGGGGTTCATTATTGACCGAAGCAATTTCTTTGCATTAGGAGATATGAATATACTTCAGTTTGCAGATGGTCTTAAACGGTTGATTT
>Ga0255209_1000445_pt1 | contig 12835 bp, 8 predicted proteins | sample Miss_Miss_RepC_8_FD_183026 | JGI IMG/M metagenome (GOLD analysis project Ga0255209, IMG submission 183026) | Freshwater microbial communities from Mississippi River, Louisiana, United States - Miss_Miss_RepC_8d | ecosystem: Environmental > Aquatic > Freshwater > River | place: USA: Louisiana...
ACGGTGCCACCGTTCTGGTCTGTCCCGGTTCCCCCTCTCTGTTGCTGCTGTTGCGCTGCGCTTGACGTCTGTTGCTGCTGTTGTAAAGTAAGACCACCACCGGCTTGTTGTTGAACTGGCATCATTCCGGCCATTGGCATTGTTGCGACAACGGGTATATTCATAGTTGGTATACTCATACCACTGCCACTGCCACTGCCACTGCCACTGCCACTGCCACCGGCACCGCCACCGGCACCGCCAGTGATTGAACCGATACTAGACATTCCGGTTGTAGGCCCATACCGCGAAGTAATATAGCTCTCAAGAACACCGGTTGGTATTTGTGGAATAAATCTGTTTCGGGATTTGCCTCCTTCTTGAAATATGGACGAGTATGCAGGCGAAGGTGGTGCGCGCGGTGAATAGTCGCTTTCTGGAATATTCTCGTCATCATTGCCATATTTATCAAGCATCTTTGCATTAAATGATGCGACTGCTCCACGCACACGACGTGCACCTTCTTCCGGGCCCTCTTCTTCTTGACCGGCCATTGGTGAAGAACTTGTATATCCAGGACTTTGGGGAACATAATCCGGGTCACCTTCCATCTCTCGGCGTATCGCATCCAATTTAACGCGTTCATCCGTAAGCCGCGTCATTTGAACCTTAAGACGTTCCTCTTCTGCAACGTTTCCTTCGCGCTTTGCGCGACCAATTTCAGCAGAAACACGTTCTGTTTCCTTTGTATTGGTTTCCAGATTTCGCACATTCTCGGCCATCGCCACATTTTCCGCTTCAATACGACTTTTCAACTTTCGTCGTCCGTATCGTTCCATTAATGAAATAATCGCCAAGACCCAATTCAATGGTTTATGTGTTTTACGTAATTCTTCTACCATATCACTTGGTGAAATGGGCGTATCATCGGGATAGATAAGCATTTCCGACAACCATCCATCTGGGTATCGCGTGGGGTAGTCGCCCACCCATTGACGCCCGCTAATTGTCCATCTCTCGGTGGGTTCACCATTTTTATCCAAAATAACGGATTCAAGAACCAAGTCTTCACTAGTTATGTCGCTGATAGATAATGATGATTCGGCACTTCCAGCAAGGCCTTGCCCTTGCCCTTGCCCTTGCCCTTGCCCTCGCGATTTATTTCCGCGCAATTGGCGTGCAATATCCGCCTTTAATGCAAAACGCCAACCTAAGTTGCGGATACTTTGCCGAGTATCAATATCCAGGTCCAGAATAATTTCTTCTGGATGAATATCTGGGTCAAATGTATCACTTCCACTAGTGCCGGTGGTTGTAGTAGAAATACTTGAATAACGCGATACATTTTCATCTTCTTCATTACGAGTTGGCAAATAAACACGACTATCATTTGTAGTCGCAGCTTCCACATCTGATGCGGTTTGTTGTCCACGTAATGCTGACATATCACGCGGTTTCAACCCTGCCGCAATGCGATTTCTTTCAATAATATCATCCACCCCCATAGCACCTCGTCCATCTTTCACCACCTTATATACATTATTGGAATACGACATACTCGGGAGCTGGTCAATATTATCCTCAGTAATAATACGCATTTGCACGTTCATTACCAATAATTCCTGCATAAGAAGTTTTAGACAATATGGAATACGAACAATACTAAAGGAACGCCCGAATTTTGTCATATGGATGACACTGGCACCAGACGATTCAACGTCGGTCAAATTCCCCGAATATTGAATCGGTCCATCTACCATCGGACTCATAAATAGATTTTGATTTTGGTTATAGATCGCAATCATTCCCGATTTATTACAAACGGCCATATAATATTCATCTCCACGCACCATAAGTGATTCGTTCAAAAAATGTGCTGCGCCGTGGCCCAATATACCATCTCGCTCCATTTCGCCTACACGAAGACCTCCGTCATTTGCACGACCTTGAACTGTCTGACGTGTGAGTTGAGTGCGCGGACCTTGTGAACGATAATTTATTTTATCTTTCACCATTTGCTTCAAACGCATATAATAAGTAGGTCCAATATAAATATCACTCTTGATTTGCTCTCCGGTCATTCCATTGTATAACACTTCAGTTCCAGATGAATGAAACCCGTATTCAGTCAAAACAGACCCAAACGATTCGTGTTTGGTTCCATTGTTTGTATATGCGGTGCAGTTACCGAATCCGCCGTGAAGAACACACGCCTTACCCATAAGCGATTCAATCAGTTGTCCGATTGTCATACGTGTAGGAATTGCGTGAGGATTAATAATAATATCAGGTCGGATTCCGTCTTTTGTAAAGGGCATATCTTTTTCAGGAATAATCAATCCGCATGTTCCTTTCTGACCGCAACGAGAACAGAATTTATCACCGATGGATGGAAATCGTTCCTCGCGAATACGCACTTTGCCAATCCGGAATCCGGTTTCACCCTCTGTCATAAATGCTTTATCCACGAAACCGAGCTGTCCCTTCTTTGGCATCACTGACATATCTCTCATTTGCCCACCATCATTATGGATACTGACCGACCCCATACCAATAACGACTTTCTTATCATCCATCTCGGTATTTTCGCGAATAAGTCCATTATCGTCTAGGTAACTATAATCATATCCAGGTTTGATACCAATTGCGCCTTCTTTTTGAATGTTTGCGAACCGAGTGTCACGTTGTGCACCACGAACACTACTGCTTTCTTCGCGTGCTTCATACATATTGTAATATGTAATCCGAAACATTCCGCGTTTGATGCTTGCCTCATTAAAAAGAATAGAATCTTCAACATTGTATCCATTAAACGACATAATTGCAACAACGGCATTGAAACCACACGGATGTTCTTCGTGATTGATGAGGTCAAGGTAACGGCTTTTTACAATTGGCACTTCACCATTATTGATAACAACGCCCATTTTATCAATACGGACTTGGTAGTTACTATGGTAAAGAGATGCCGCTTGTTTTGCCTGTCCGCATCCAAATACATTACGCGCAACAGGATTATTTTCTGGGAAACAGATTTGGTTGCCCATCACACCCATCAATAATGAGGGGTGAATTTCAACGTGAGTATATTGTTTTCCGTCGGTAGAGAAGACACGTGCACGATGACTATGTCGGCGGTGGCGGCGGCCTTTTTTCTTACCACGATTACCGTGGCCTTCGCCTTCGCCTTCGCCTTCGTCGCCGCTCCCGCTCCCGCTCTCGCTGCTGTCAGTAGTCTCCTTTGCTGTCCCCAACGTCCTGGTTTTCGTAACAGTTCCTACGTCTACCGGTCGTTCAAACTTGTGACTCAACGAGATGAGTGTTGATTCTGTTTCAGATGTATCAATATACTCAATGATGGCCTGAGTCGCCTTCAACCGACGAAAGTCTTCAATTGTATTTACGCGCGCGACATCTTCTGCAACTTTCTGCTTCGCAGTCAAGGCAGACGTATCTGTTGTGCGACCATAAAGTTCATCAATGGTATAATAATTACAGTGTGACGCCTGAAATGTCGGGTCAGATTTCGCAGTGAATCCCGTCGTCATTTGTTCCCAAGATGCTTTTCCGGTACGTAGCATTTCAAGAATTTCATCTTTATCGTAACTTGGTCTTCCTGTTTCATCATCAATATAAAAAATCGGCCGGCATAAACGCCCAGCATCCGTGAAGATTTGAATTTCATTATTTTTAATATCCCAGCGACAGCTTACATAAATGGGAATAAGCGCATTACGACGATGAAGGCGAATAAGGCGCATTGTTTCTTGCGGGCGAGTCACGGCTCCAACCCATGTTCCATTTACAAATACTTTGGTCGTATAATGAAGAAACATTCGTGTGCATTCTTCTAATAAATGCATCTTTGTCACTTCACGCAACCAAAGTGTCATTGGATACGCAGAGCAATGATTGGTTACCCGAGTTCCAAATGCAAGATGTTTATGAAACCCGATATTTGCACCATCAGGTGAATCTACTGGGTCAATCATCCCCCATTGCGACCCGTGAAGCATACGCGGTGCAACAACTTTCGCGCTACTATCCATTGGAAGGTTGATTTTACGCAAATGCGAGAGAAATGAATTGTAAGAGAGACGGTTTAAATCCTGAATGACCCCAATACGTTTTGTATGTTCGGTCGCGCCCCAATTTCCTTTGAATGCTTTCTTGAATCCACTTTCTACGATGCGTTCACGAAAAAATTCTTGGTAGTTCATTTGAACGAGACCGATGAAGTTTTTCTCGTATTTCTTCGGGTCTTTGAAATATTCACGGTCCATCGCGAGACGGATATGTTGTTGTTGAAGTGCGTAATATTCTTTGAAGAGGTCAAAAATCAGCGACCCACTTAATTCAATACGTTTGAACTTGAAACTGTCGCGGTCAGTTGGTGGATCAATTTTGAGAGATACGCGTAATAATTTGTATACCATATTTCCGAGAAAATACGCCTTTTGGATGTAATTCGTCTCACCTACTTGAGGCAGAAAATAGTTCATCAAAATATCGTGAACCTGTGGAATGGTCTTAGATTTAGTAAGAGTTGCAATAAATTTAATCGCGCCTTCTTGTGTAAAGATTTTATTCGCGTCGTGAATGGATGGAATGAAATGATCCAGGAGTTCGGCATTTTCGTCCAAGTCTAGAAGGCAGAATTCAAGAATATCACGGTCAGAGAGAACACCGAGCGCACGCATTACGATGAAAAGCGGGACAGGTGAACGCACATTCGGAATATTGACGACGATTTGTTTGTTGCTTAAAAGTGTAGTTGGTGCAACGATACGAACGGACAATGTGCGCTCTGGTTTGGAAGCATCTTCACTTACGGTGCGAATATCAGCAGCGTGTGTGTATACATTCTCTTCATTATTTTCACGAATATAGAGCATATTATCTGCGAATTTCTCCTGAGAGATAATGGTCTTTTCCTTCCCGTCAATAATGAAATAACCGCCATAGTCATTTTTACACTCCCCCATATAAAAACGGGCTTTGGGTTCAAGGCCGTGAAGAATACAGTGATTGGATTGAACCATAATAGGAAATCTACCGAGAAGGATTCTCTCAAGAGTGGCAGTTGTAACATCATATTGTTTATCCATACCACTTTCTCCAGTCGCTGGCGCTGCGATTTTAAAGACGACATCTACATCATAATGTATAGTAGTTCCATACGTCATATTGCGCAACCTTGCTTCATTTGGGAACATATAATGTTCGCGGTCGTCGTCATAAATAATCGGTTTTCCAAAGTAGACCTTGTCGCCATTTTTTCCACCTAAATACAATTCACAACGAAGATTGAATTCCTGAGTGTCTGGGTCTTGTTCTTTTTGAAGAATAATCGGATTTCTCTCGCGGAATATCTTAAAAATTCCTTTTCCAAAGAAGTCATTATAAGAATCAATATGATGACGAACTAACATTTGAGGGTCATCTTCAAATAGACGCTGAATGACCTTCCAAGGTAATTCCGGGTCAGAATCCATTGTATGTATATATTGTTACTATTATATACCTACAAATTCATAATAAATAATGTTTATGCCCTTAATACCGCATTCCGCCAAAGGCGTCATTGTTCGGTCCGACGACTATCGCCACACTTGCCTCATTTTGCTTACGTGTGTTTCTTATCTCGGCTGCGCCAAATAATAGGAGTGCGAATAGTAAAATATAAGGGAAAAGCAGAATAAACCACGCGAAATTGGTGTAACCACGTGAACAGATGAAATCTAATACCCACGTCCAGAATACCAAGAATAATATTTCCACAATGAAAATCGTGGAAGTGTTCGCGACATTACAGCTGACATTTCCGAAACAATAATGGTGGGTGTTTTCCAGGTTATCAAATAGCATCATAAAGAGGGAAAGAACCGAAATGATGAAAAAAATGAGCGCAGGGGTGCATAATGAGCGCACCTTGTTGATAATACCGTCCATTGAATGTATATATTAGTATTTACAAAAAAATAATAATACAAATGCTCCGCGCTCGGTTCCCACCGGCTATACGTTTCGCTCGGCTCCGCGCTACGCGCTACGCGCTACGCTCGACTACGATAACTGAACGCCCTGTCCAATCGGTTGAATTGTCGGGTCGGACGATTGAGGTACAGTGGATGCGCCTTGTATCGCGTTCATCATATTTCCAGGAGTTTGAGCTATACCGTATAACGTGCTTTTTGTAACTTCAGGTAAATACGCAGCCATTCCTCCGTGTTGTTCGCCGGTGAAATGGCGATGGCGCCTGTGTTTTTTTTTGGTTCCACCAAACTGGCCTCGTTCTACCAGGTGGTTGCTGTTTTGCGGTGGTGCCATTGTCGCAGTATTCAATGAGTAATGATTTCCGTTAATGGATTGAGGAACTCCCGAAGAAGCACTCCCTGAGGTTTGCGGGTGAACATCGCTAGGACCCCACGGCCAACCACCAGTAACACTACCCCCACCGGACTGACACCCTTTCTGAAACCATTTATTATGTTTTTTTTCAGTGCGTTTATTGCGCGACTTTGATTTACGTCCGCCTTTACACTGGCGGCGGCGACGACTGGACGACGACGACGACGACTTTTTATAAATACGACGTGAGCGATTCTTTTTACTTGCCATTTATATTATACGTATATGATTTATGTGGCTAAATAATATCCACATGGGTCAACATATGACGGCGGCAACACATCTTTGTGAGGCCAAGCGTGTCCATCACCTCGCCTTCCGGCGTCTTGTCAATATATTCCGCAGTGAGGTAGATGACTTTGTCAACATCGAGGTCGCGCGAAAGCTTGATTTTACGCACTTCTGCTAAATAGTATCGGTATTTGTCGGCAAGAACCTTGCCACAGGTGAAACATTTCACGGGGATAATCATTCTTGTGGGTGGCTGGGTTATTGATATATGATAACATATTGTTTTTATATATCAATTTTTTAAAACATGTATTGACTTACTCTATAAAATGGTGAACCCGGTATGTATGATGATAAAGTATATTTTAAACCATTCATAGTATTATTTTTATTAATGTTACTATTAAGTTCTTTATCATTACTAAGGGCTTCCATTAAAGCATCGTCTCTTTCCCAGAATGTAGTATCGCCCTTTTTGTATTCTGTCAAGTTTTCGAGTTCGGGTATCACCCACTTATTCCTTAACCACACTCCATTCGGCTGTTTCGCATATTTTACAAATGCTTCTGATAACTGTTGATTATCAAATCCGTTTTTCCAATCACCCCCCCCCCTCATAACCTTCCTACTCTTCATCCCACGACGCAACTTCCGCTTCGTCTGCTTCCTACGGCGTCCGCCATTCTTCGACTGTGTCTTCGAATTGTATTTCGGCATTTTATATATTACACCTATATAATAATTTCTACTGAAGAAGCGACATAATCTTATGAAGCTGTTCGGGGTTGTGTAATGGACTATCACGACGACGTTTTGTTGAACGTCCTGATGATTTGGATGGTGTTGACGCTTCAAACCGATACCCTCCGCTTTGCTTCTGCTGTTGCTGCTGTCCTTGAGTCGGCATTTTTATACAATACCGAGATATAATATCTCGGATAAAGATATTATATCACGCACGAACCGCCCCCTGTTTCATACACCCGCGCCCACCAACACATTCTCCTAAATAATAATAGTATGCAATATCACGGTCGTTGTTGTTCGCGTCTTTCATATCAAATGGACGTTTCGCGTTCCCCGCCACGCATTTTCCGGGAACTCTCACACTGTCCGACTTACCACTAGGGTCTGCTACCTTGGCCTCCGCCGTATTCATCGTGACTATCGGGTCATTATCGCCCTCAAACCCAACGTATTTTGTCCATCCACAGCAGCATTTCGTCCCACACATTTGGCGTGTGGTGATTGAATTACAAGCTCGCTCCAGTTCTTCCGGTGACTTCTGATGAAGAACGCAAAATGAATCACTGCACTTGGTGTGGATTTTTTCTAATTCTGCCTCAGTATACGCTGACCCAAATGCTTCCTTAAGTTCATTTCGCATACTGATGACTGGAACCGTCCACGGAACATCGGTGGGAAGCGTGCGCGTATGGCCAACGCTATCGCCTCTACCGGTATTCGGTTCAATGTTAACAGTTCGCTGGACTACATTCGCTGTAGAGTTCGCACCATTTCCGGCTCCGCTGCTCACCAAATCAACATAAATTATCCCCCCCAATAAAATCATCACCACTACTAGAATCGCGCCTATATTCTTAAAAAACGACTCACCTAAACTCGTTCCTTTAAATGCAGTAACGCCACTTTCTGCGGTCGTCGTAAAGAATCCACCAACACTAGTCGCACCCGATGTTCCCGCATCTTTGATTGCGCTAAGTGCATTTGATACTCTGTCCATCTTTTGTGTTATATTTCAACTATACGTTACATTATAGATAGATTATTCTTTCTTCGCGGTCTTCGCCACAATCCGCACTCCTTTTCCTGTTTTCACTTTCTTGTGTTCTATCCCCGTCGTATGAATCTCTCGGTGACAGTCCTCACAAACCGACGCCAGGTTCGCCGGATGGTTCTTATGGATATGTCCGATGTAGTCGTCAGCATCCGCGCTTTCCTGATGCTGGAGATGGTGGACTTCTGTCCCGCGTGCTTTCTCGCACAGTTCGCAGAGTCGCCGCAATTTTGCCGCATTATACCGCGACGGCGTTGCGTCATCTAAAATACTTGCCGTAGGCGTTTTCGTGCTTACACCGCGATACTTTACACGAATCGTGTTCGCATTTTCCAAAAATTCATCCGGAAGATGAAGTGAACGACAAACCTCAAGCCCATACATACTCTCACCTGCCCCGTCTTGAAGTTTCCTGTCATATACTAAAGTGTCACGTGACTTATCATAAAATACACGCATATGCGCGAGGCGGAGGCGGGGTGCCATCTCTCGGATTTCTGAATAACATGCGATTTCGTGAAGATGTGTGGCAAAGATAAATGACGCATTGGCGCGATAAAGGTGCTGTAAACCGGCGACGAAAATACTGATCGCGGAGTCCATTTCAGTGCCAGAACATAACTCGTCGCCTAATACCAGGGTATTTGCATCGGCCATACGCAGAATCACACGGAGTTCCGACATTTCTACGACAAATGTTGAAAGACCCTTAAATAAATTATCATTACCTAGAATACGTGTCATTATTGCGCGGTAAGGTCGGTATACAAATGACGTTGCAGGAACATAAAATCCGGCTTGTGCCATAATAACGGCTACACCAATTGCACGGATGAGACTGGTTTTGCCTACAGCGTTGGTTCCATAAAGAAGTATCCCTGAACTTCCCAATTCAATATCATTGGTGACATAACATTCGTCTTCATTTATTCTCTCAATAAGACAGTGACGAAGACCGGATGCACGAACAAATGACGCCCCAATCTCGGGGTCGTTGTCTGTGTTATTTACTATCATCGGTTTACAATATCTATACTTCCGTGCAACGTAACACCGATTCTGTATCATATCTACTGCACTTACAAATGCAGTCATATTTTCAAAATCCTGATAGTATTCGTGCAATGAAGTGATGAATTGGTGATATAATAACGATACCATATCCGAAATTTTCACGCGTAATGAAACAACGTTAGCACATAATTCGTAGATTTGTTGACTATGGATGGTATTGTTACTGCCAGATGCAGGCGGATATGTGATACCCGTCGTATCAAACTTGAATACGCGGTCGCAGTCACCGTCCAATGGAATCGGAATGATTTTTCCCTCCGGTTTTGCGTGATGTAATTTTTTAATTCGGTCTTCTAGAATTTTACTTCTTCGTTTCGTAGTTTGGAGAGAAATTCCCATTTTATCGGTTTCGTGTATTTTAATGTAGTCTGGGTCATTTCCAATAGACGAACCATTACCCCACCCGCCCATCGGCCGTTCACCTTCTTGAATCAGTTCATTTAATACACGCTGCACACCGGCGAGAGATTTTTGGGTCATCTGTGCCTCATCCGTAAGTTTATCCAATTCAGCGGATATACCTCGTTGAATCATATTGGTTTCAAAAAGGGTATCTGTAATATCGCGACACTTTTCAATATCCAGTGTTTTCTCAAATAAGTCTAACAGAATAGTGCTTTTACCAACAATGTCATTGCGAATATGATATCTCTCGGTGAAATACCGCGATATCTCTGCATCTCTCAAACACGCCGTATACAATTCTCGGATATTGCGCAGATTATGAAATAAGCAAAAAATGTGATATGGTGCAATCTTTTTCAAAATGATATGACGATGTAGTTTTTCTATATCCTTCATATTCATTAATCTTTCACGAAGAGTCGTGGTATCCAGCCCCGTCTCGGCCGCGCCTGCGCCGAGAGATAATAGATGTTCTGTGATTGCATAATCCTTTTCTAATGCATCTACGCAAAATGTCGGATGTAGAAGTGTATATTTATATGCACGAGACCCCATCGGGGTTATTGTATGGTTGAGTAACGAGAGAACAGAACTCAAGCGTGCACTTACGCTAGCACCGCCGCTACCGCCACCTCCAGCATTGCCATCATCCAATATATTTAACTGACGTAAAGAGTGATTGGCAAGAATCAATCTCTCAGACATATTCTCAAATACCGGTTCTTGAATCTTAGATACGAGATTCGGATTATGTTCATAGATGAAGTTCAATAAATATACAAGAGATTGCGTAGCGATGGAATAATTCAAAAATGAATGTTCGAGAGATTTCGCGCGTCCTTCTGGATAAAATACGGTGAGAACTTCCATTTGATAGTTTTGTTTTGCACATCTCTCGGCCTTTGCCGTCCCCGTCGTCGCAATACGATGAATCATTTTCGCTTGAATGTTGGTATAATGAATTACGTCTTCCACTTCTCTCGCCGAGAGATTGGAGATAAGAATCACTTCGGACGGTGTATACGATGCAATAAATCTCTCAACCTCATCATATGTCGTCGGATTATGCGAGTCCTTCGTCTCCGTTTCAAAGATAGTTGCGCGGCCAGTATAAATATCTATGTTTGTCATTCCCATTATCAAGTTCCGAGAGATTTTCTCTATCCAAATACAAACAATATTATTAGACAGTGCATAAGCATTCCCCGGTGTAATATCTGTTGAAAAGTAAGTTCCAGGTGAATAAATTCCCTGTAAACTACGCGTAGGTGGGGTCTTAAGTCCATCTTGAACGTATACTACCACAGTATATCCAGCATCTTGTAATTTCTTCAAATATTTGTCCAAGCCATAGTCACGAAAACCAGCCATCACGAACCCAGGTGATTTATTTGCCTTTGCCAGTTCACAAATCATACAGAAATCATCAATGCGACTCCCGGAACATAATGCAGTCGCACTATTGTCTTCCGGAGAAATGATTTGTCCGTAGACCTCAAAGAATGCTCCGACTTGAAGAAGGACGATTGTATTCGCGCCATATTCGGCGCTATATTTTTCAGTAAGTGCAAAATATTCTTTAATAAGTGCCATACCGGATTGGTGTGATAGTGTTTTATTAAAGAATAAATAATTATTCTATCAGATACATATGTATCATAATATATCTTTATTATATATTTCCACAGCATAAATAGATATAGAACAAACATATGCATATATTGTAAGACTCAAATGTCGCGCATAGACCCTGTATTTTATTCAAGATGGTTACAACCGTCCAAAACGAGAAGCGCAGTTCCTCCAATCCGTCATTTTCCATTACAAAAATTACGAGTATCCTATAAACATATTACAAACCCGAATTATCGTCTTTATAATACACAAGGGTTTCTTTCATCCAATTTCAGAGACGCTGACGCAGATGCTGGTAAACATTATTACATTCATATAGACTCATATGATACTTCACCAAAGACACAGGATATTATCAATGAAGTAAGTCCGCTTCTTATCAATCCAGACACATTTATACCTGGCGCGTATTATACGTATATTATCGCGGCCGAATCGGAGGGGGGGACCCACCAAGCATCGCATGTTCCACAGCTATATGTAACAAGAGCTATAAATATGTTTGAATTCGGAACAAAGCATCAACAAATTATGTATAGAAAAGCGATGCAAGACAAACATTGTTGTAATGAATACCGAATATATGCAGCAGGTGAAATAATGTGCGTAAATGAGAATACGCTTATTTTTAACTTCATATCTGGAACGTATAAAATGAAACGATATATATCCAATAAACGCGCCATATATGAACAAGCCTATATACAATATTTAATGACGAATATCGCGCCAAAATATACAAACATCCTATTTCAAAAAGATGTACTTATGACAGATGAAGTATTGACCTTGACAAAAAATGAAATTGCTCGTTTGAAACGACATCACGTTCCAATGTTTCTTTTTCCATCTCAACAAGAATGTAATCGGATGAAATATGCGATAATTCGTCATACCCATCAAACGAAGAAAAGTATCACAAATGAAGAATTAGAAGAAATAAATACACAAATACGGAACAATAGCCAATCGTAATCGCACGCAATTACGCATTCATAATGCGTGTAATGTTTGTGCGACATAATGGGCATTCATTTTTTGATAACTGTAAATAACAATCCGAGCAACAAACACAATGTTCACAAGGTGAAAACCGCGCATTGACGCGATGACGAACACATAAAATACATTGAACGTCTGGATTGTCTGTTTCTTCCACTGCAGATAGATGTGTGGTTGAAAGCCGTGAAATTGCGCATATAATATATAATGAAAATAATCTAAAGTTATATGTTGTATTCATATATTGGCATAATACACGATAAATGAATCATTTACAAAATAATAATATTTATTCAATCA
>Ga0255209_1000457_pt1 | contig 12553 bp, 20 predicted proteins | sample Miss_Miss_RepC_8_FD_183026 | JGI IMG/M metagenome (GOLD analysis project Ga0255209, IMG submission 183026) | Freshwater microbial communities from Mississippi River, Louisiana, United States - Miss_Miss_RepC_8d | ecosystem: Environmental > Aquatic > Freshwater > River | place: USA: Louisiana...
CCATCACCCCCAGGGCGAAGAGAATTTGAGGACGCGTAGTCATGCCGCACCTCCGATCCTTCGCAGGAGAGCGGATGCAGCGCGCAGGTCGTGGCAGACCTGATGCATCCCCCACTTGCGGTGCACGCACAGCGCCGCACCGTCAGCCAGGTTGTAGAACGACCAGCCTGCGGCGTTGAAGGCGCGCTCCAGGCGCTTGAAGTGATCGAGTCGTTCGGCAGCCTCTTGAACTGGGCCGATATCAACGGTACGATTCGTGTGTTCGATAGTCTTAGGGCTCAAGGTGTTGGTAGCGCCTTGGGCCTTTTCTTTTGCAAGGGTGATCACTGGACCACCTCCTGTGCTGCGTCACGGGCGAGGAAGTAACGGCCAACGCGGTGAAGAACACCCGCCTCCGTTTCAAGCTTTGCCCAAGCCAACTGGATGGGGTGACCCTCACGGACCAACTCCAGTTTTCTCGGTCTCGGATCGGCTATGTCGAGGCAGCGTTGAGCCTCGAACACGGTCACGCTGCCGAGCTTCTGGATTGCCGTCAGGAGTCGGGTGCGTTGACAAGCACTAGCGGTGCCGGGGATTGACTCGCGAACGGCGAGCAGAGCGGCGCGGCGCTCAGGAGTGATAACAAAGGTGGCGGACATCAAACCACCTCCTGACGCGCGGCCTCAAGCTTCAACACAAGACGCTGAATCTCGTCAGGAGTTTTGCCTGCGATCCGCGCGGCGTTGAGAGCACGCACCTCTTCGGCAGGCCAACCGGCAGCACGTGCGCCGATCTTCACGGGTCGCGTCCAGAGACCCCGCTTGATGTCTTCGTAGATTGCTGAGCGGCTCTTGCCGCTTTCGTGAACCGCCGTTGGCAGTCGCCAAATCGTCGCCATACCGTTCCTTTCCGATCTAGGCTGGAACCGTCCAAGGACATCCCTGGACGCATGGCCATTTTTGGTTTTCAGCGCGCGAACGGGCAGGCACACTTTTGGCGCAAAAACGGGCGCAATGTGTTCCGTTGGCGTTGGCTCTCGCGAGGTTGGCTCTTGTCGCTAAAGCCTCAACTGCATGGCGCCGCGCAAAGCAGGCTCGTTCGGTTCGTAAGTTCGCCTTGCCGCACATTGCGGTCGCAGATCATTTGCTTCTGATCCACGCCAACACCTCGACCGCTCTCCACCTCACACTGCGCGCCGACACCTTTCGCGGCACGGGAAAGGAGCCTGCTTTCATGAGGCTGTACATGGATGACCTGGATAAGCCGGTCATGGCAAGAACCGTGGCCAGCGGCCAAAGTGCCTCAGTGGCTGGGGTGCTCGATTGCTCCGAGTTCATGCTCGTCCTCAGGAAAGTGACAACGTGAGTCATGTTCGTCGGCGCCCAATGAAGATCAATGGTCCATTGGCGTCCAAAAACTCGCGTAATCGCCTGAAATGCTGGCGCGTCGAGTTCGGAAGCGCAGCCTTCGACACGCGCACCTCGCCACAACTTGTGCATGAGGATTTCGGCATGAGAGTCGCCTGAAACGGATGTGGCAACTCGCGGCCCTCAGCTGAGCGAGAAACCGGGCCCGTACAGCGAAGAAATCGCGTTTTGCCCTTTATCCATCGGGGTTCTCTGCTACTCGGTTTTTAACCAAAGCGAAGAATCGACCTGATGGCGCCCACCTAGCCCGCTGTCGCTGCACCTATGAGTCACCTAACGGTGCCTTTGCAGATCTGCCTCATCACGCAGCAAGGCACCTAGAAGTCACCTATGAGTGCGTTCGATCTCCGAGGATTGGGACTCGCGATGCACCCATAGGTCACCTATTGGTGCGTATGGCACTTCCAGGCCAACGACCGGCGTGAAGCGACTGCTCGGGCGGAGCCCATAGGCTGGCGTCTCTCCCTTGATGCTCACCCCTGCCGACCCAGCACGCAGCAAAGCCACTCTTGGTGGACTAGCCGCCCGTTCTGCTTCTGGACACCGCGCAAGCGGAACTCCGGGCCGCGCATGGAGACGATGGTGGGGTTCCAGAGTCGAGGGAGCACCTCTACACGTTCTTCGCGCAAGCCGTCATTCCCAGAGAACAGCGCGTAGCGCTCCCCCTCCTTCTGCTCGATGAACAGGTGTCCATCGAGCGCGTTGCCGGCCATGTAGCGCGCTCTACCGTCGCGTGACTTTCCGTCTTCCCAGAGTTGATCAAGTCGCACTCGCATACTGTATGAATATACAGCCACCAACCTAGGACCCAAGTCGATTGCCTGAACGTGTGGCCACTCGTGCAATACTTCTCAGCTAAACAGCCACGCTCCCAGCGTGGCAATGAGCTGACAGGGACGCCAGTGCACTAGTTGACACGGGCAATCGTTTACGGGGTTGCGAGCAGCGCTGTGTCAACGTATAACGCACTCGTTATAAACTACAAGTTTTGCTGGAGCGAGTCCCTCAATGAGGACTTGGACTTGCTCTATGAAGAGAACGAGAGCTACGCAGCCTTGGCCGATGCCATCCTTGAACTCATAGAGGACAGCCCCAAAGTCCGGTTTGAGCTATCGCACGGGCGCTACAGACAACTCAACCCACGTTTTGATGCAGACGTCTGGACTACCGCCCATAGGCGACAACTCAACCTCTATCGCATCAAATTGTGGGCCACTGACGGTGAACTTCTTCCCTTTCGCATCATCTATGCGGTAGATCATCGCCAGATGAGTCCACGGATCTGCTTCCTAGGCGTGATGGCGAGAGAAATTGACTATGACATCGATTCTGATTTCGGACGACGCATCCAAGACGATTACGACGACTTGGGTGTGCCTGAGCTCCCCAGGGCCTAGCAAGGCACAGACTTCGACAAGTCAGGGCCTCTATAGCGTTGTACGTGTTACGCCAACGGACAATGCGGAGCCCCGTCGCAGACCGCTCAGTAAGCATCGCGCCAGGCTTGAGGCAAGCCAACAAGGGCGGGAGACGCTCGCGCGCGCTCGGGTGGAAGCTGCGGCGATCATGGACAGTGTTGCGGGTCTCGCGTTGATCAATCTGCGCATGTCGAAAGGCTTGTCCCAGGTGGAGCTAGCCGAGCTTTCTGGCATCAGACAACCTCACCTTTCGCGAATTGAGTGTGGCAAGGTAGCGAACCCCGATCGTGAGACGGTTTCGAAGATTGCAGCGGCACTCCACGTGTCCGTTGTTGAGGTCGAGGCTGCACTAGCTGCGACTCTGCAAAGCGCCGGAGCCACCGATGCGTAACTCGCCTTTCGCAGAAGTCTTTTTTTGCGACGACGTCAGGCGCGAGATAGGCGGCAAGATTTCCGTTGTCGGCATCTACCAGGGGTTCATGGGAATAGCAGAAGCTTCCGCGCTGCTCCCAAAGCTGGTGGCGTTGTCCTTGCTCGACTTCCCGCCCCACTTCGAAGGGAAAGAGCTCTTCATCAAGGTGCGAGACAGGGATCAAAGCATCATCGATGTAAAGCTAGTGGTGCCCCCTCCTGACGCGGATACGGCACGGGAAATCTTGGCCCATCCCGACTACGAGAAAAGGTGCCGCTTAACGATTCCGATCGAGATGATCCCATTTGAACCAACAAACGGCATGTCTCTTGTTGTGCGCATATCTTGTGATGACTTTACCTTCGAGTCTCAGCCTCTCGCGATCCTAGGAAATGCGTTTAACTTGCCAACTCAGGCTGGTTGAGCGGCCCCTCAAACAATTCCAAAGGATCAACTAAAGCCGCCGCTAGGCGGCTTTTTCGTGTCTAGCTTCTAGCGCAACAGCAGTTGTAGGGCGACAGCGCCATGTATTGACCCAGTGAATTCCTGCTCAGGTGTTAACGTTGAAGGAAACGACGATGAGCACCCTGATGGAAGACGATATCAAGCGCTGGACAGCCAAGCGTAAGACGGCCCTGGTTCTGGACATCATCCAGGGCAAGACCACGATCTCGGAGGCCAGCCGGGCCTTCGATCTCAACCCGTCCGAGGTTGAGCAGTGGGTCGATGAGGGCAAGCGCGGCATGGAAAACGCCTTGCGCACCAAGCCCCTGGAAGTCAAAGAGCAGTATGAGAAGCAACTGCGTGAACTGCAGGAGGCCTATGGCGAAGCCATGCTGGAGCTGCGTGCCAGAAAAAAGCTGGCGTCCCTGCTGGGCAACGAGGACGAGAAATGATCCTCGGCCTTCAGCAGGGACTGGCCCAAGACGGATTCAAGGTCAGCCTGGTCAAGCTGTGCCAGTGGTTCGACATGCCAAGGCGTACGGTGTATTACCGCAGCACCAAGGCAGCGCCCAAGGTACAGGAGTACTTCGTCAAGCCCATCAAGGCGATGATCGAAGAGAACCCGTCATTTGGTTACCGCACCGTGGCGCACCTGCTCGGCTTCAACAAGAACACCGTGCAGCGGATCTTCCAGCTCAAGGGCTGGCAGGTTCGCAAACGGCCCGTGGGCTTCAGGCCTCGCATCCAGGCATTGCCCTCGGTGGCCAAGGCGCCAGACGAGCGCTGGGCCACTGATTTGTGCCGCGTGTGGACAGGGCGTGATGGCTGGGCATCGTTGGCGCTGGTGATCGATTGCTACAGCCGCGAGCTGCTGGGCTGGCACCTCAGCCGCAGCGGCCGATCCAAGACCGCTGAGGCGGCGCTGGAGCAGGCGTTGATTGCCAGGTACGGCTGCCTGGGCAAAGTCCGGCACCAGTTCTTGCTGCGGTCAGACAACGGCCTGGTGTTCACCAGCCGCAGCTACACGGCGCTGGTCAAAAGCTATGGCCTGCAGCAGGAGTTCATTACTCCGTACAGCCCGGAGCAAAACGGCATGGTCGAGCGCGTGATCAGGACGCTCAAAGACCAATGCGTGCACCGCCACCGCTTCGAGACCCTGCAGCACGCCAGCCGCGTGATCGCAGACTGGATCGGCTTTTACAACCACCGGCGCCCTCACCAGGCGCTAGGCATGAAGACCCCCGCTGAGGCTTATGCTTTAGCAGCCTGACCTGTGCAGAAACCGCTGGGTCAATACAGCCATTCCCTGAGGCATATGCACTTGGTATCCGAGACGGTATCCAAAATGAGATCGGCCCCGCAGCTAGATCTAGAAGATCGGGCTGAAGGGCCGATGAATACTGGTGCCGGCTGTCGGGTTCGAACTGACGACCTACCGCTTACAAGGCGTGCCGCATAGATTCCACTAACGTCCGACAACGACCGATGAACCAATAGACAATGGGGTCTTGATTCCGAGATGATCCTTGACGGTCCGACGGTATCCGCCTAAATTGGTATCCAGTGCGGTATCCAAAAGGTGTTGAGTGGTAGAGGTCAAAAAGCAGAGAGCGACGAAGTGGACAGATGCCAAGTTGGAGGCGCTGAAGCTTCCGGAAGGCAAGCGTGAACAGCGCCTTCTAGTTGACTCTGGCCTGTACATCTTCGTTCGCGAGCGAGCCAGCGGCGAACTGTCCAAGCAATGGCAGTACCGGGCTCAGGTCAACGGAGTTCGACGCTGGCTGTCTCTAGGCTCCTATCCCGCGATTGGGCTAGCAAGAGCCAAGTTGGAGCTTCTGAAACACCAAGCCGTCCACCAGGCCGCAAAAAAGGGCGAGTCGGATCACCCAGCTCTTGTAGCCCGCGTGTCGCGCAAAGCTGCGAGCGAAGAGCCGACTATTGACGAGGTGTTTGAAGAGTGGCTTGAGGACAAGCGCCTCGGCTCGACGCGCAAGGGCGGCAAGCCGGTACGCGAGCGAACGATTGAAATCCTGGCGGAGAACTACAGGAGCTACATCAAGCCCAAGGCGGGCCAGTTCAAAGCCGCCACGCTCTCCCGGTCGATCATTCAAGATTCAATCGACGTACCGCGTCGCAACGGCAAGGCAGGCGCTGCCGCTCAGGTCTACAGAACCTGGCGGGGCCTGATCAACTTTGCAATCAAGCGCGGTCACATCACTGGGGCGGACCCCATGCGCGGCGTGGACAACCCCAAACCATACCGCCCTGCCCCTGTGAACGCTGCGGACGATGCGCAAATCGTCGCGCTGTTCAAGGCCATTGAAGGCTCGCGCCTGAGCCCATCCACTCGGCTGGCTATCGAGTTTCAGCTCCTGACAGGGGCGCGCCCCACAGAAGTTCGCCTTGCAACCCTCGGCGAGTTCCAGCAAGGGCCGCGCATTTGGTCCATCCCCGCCGACCGGGTCAAGTCAGACCGCCCCTTCCGAGTTCACCTCTCCGAGGAAGCGCTGGAGGTCTTCAAGCAAGCCAAGGCACTACCCAGGATCGAAGGAAACAAGTTCCTCTTCCCTGGAATTGGGGGCGGCCCAATCGAAAAAATGGCTGTGGCCCGTGCCCTCTCACGCCTTGCAGAGCGGGTCCAGAAGCTCGGAGGCAAGCGCCTGACTCCCCATGACCTACGCAAGACATTTCGCACGATGCTGGCCCGCTTGGGAGTGCAGCCTCACGTCGCCGAACTGTGCATCAACCACCTTGAGGCGGAGACGATGCGCCGGGTCTATGACGGACACGACTACTTCGGCGAGATGGCACAGGCCTGGGACAAGGCCGGGGCACACATCACCGCCCTTCGCTCGGGAGGTGCTCAAGTGATTGCACTGAACGTCAAGGGCGTAGCTTGACGAACCAAGAAGAACACCCCCAAATAGGTGTTACTTTTATACTTGCGCAATCAATCATTTAGGTGTTACCTTTACTCTAACAGAGCAAAGGGGATCGCCATGACACGGAATGACAGTGAACGACGAAGACCCAAAGCCCAAGAAGCAGGGGCGCCCTGCCCTACCACCGGACCAGAAGGCCATCCCAGGCTCAATTCGGCTGACCCCACCACGTTGGGAAAAGTTGAGGCGACTGGGATCCGACTGGCTCAACAAGGCCATTGATCGGGCGAAGGACCCGAGCGAGTAGCCCCACCCTCAACCAGCAGGAGCTTGAACCATGAGCAGCCAGTCCACGATGCACGCCACTCCATCCGCCAACGAGGTTTGGACTCCGTCCAAACAGGCGGCATCGAGTCAGTTGAAGATCCTGAAGTTGTTGGAGCTTGGCGAGAATGAGAAAGGCCGATTTGCTAGGGTTGAATTCGACGACGAGTCATCCCGCCCTTTGTATCTGCTCACCATTGCGGATGCTTGGCACAGCATCTTTAATGCGCTCCCCTACGATGATCGTTGGCTGATCAGGGGTCACTTTGACGGACGTCTGCCAGAGCTGCCGCAGCCTGCGGGTGCTCGAAAGAGCTATCGCCATGCCAGCTTCGTGACTGAAGTACGTACCCTGCGCGGCAAATCCATCAGCAGCAGCTACTTCGATTTGTCTGCTTACGAGGGCGCGAGCGGTGAGCAGGCCGGATTGGCTGTGGCTCGCGAACTCTTGGAGCTTTACGCTACTGAAAACTGCCATTTCATCAGCTTGCCCACCATGTTTGCCGACCTTGCGGCAGCAACAGGCGACCATGAAAAGCGTGCGCGTCAGGCCTTCTTGCGTGTCGTTGACGAGATGTTCAATTTCGCGGCCCGACATTGCAACTTTCACAAATACATCGACGGTCAGAGCGCTCGATACGCCGAGATGGAGAAGTGGTTGGCGGACGCTGTCGAGAAAGAAAAGGCTACCTTTGTCGAGCGGATGAAGGCCGCGCGCCTGGCGAAACGTCAAGCTCAGCCCAAAGAAGCCAGCGAATCTGAAGACCTTCGAACAGCTACGGCCTAAGTAGCTCAAAGCGACCCACGGCAAGGGGTAGGAGCCTCGCCATGGGTCTAACTACAACGCACCCAACATGAGAAGGAGTGTGCGTCATGGCTACCGCCAATTTTATCGCTGCGACAACCCGAGACCCCGGGTTGGTTCGCGTTCACGTGAACCACACACTTTGGGCTGACTTTTGCTCAAGATCGGCTTTCTCAGACTTGGCGTTGACACCTGATGCCGAATTGTCCGGGGGCTACTGGATTCACTGGCGCTCACGCGAATATGCGGCAAGCCTGCTCTCCGATGCGCGGTTGCAAGCGGCACTCGCCAAGGGAGCGCGCATCTCGATGTATCGCCGCCTTGCAGAACGCATTGAGAAGGAAATGGAGGAGGCGGCAATACGCACGGCATGGTTACGAAGCGACAAACCTCGCGCGCTGAACACTCGCCGTGATGTTCAGCGGTACGTAGTAACGAGAGATCAGCTTGCAAAGCTGGGGGCTCCGATTGGGCTTGTTCTTCCAGGAACCATCGGCGGACCCAGTAGGAAGAGCACATACCGGGATGTTCAAGACAGGTTGTGTGTTGTCCTGCGCGCGGATTCGGTGTGGCCTGACTGCTTCTTCGTGGAAGTTCATCCGAATGAGTCGCGGAGCACAACGGCCCCCAAAGCTGACGCGGCTATGGAGCGGCTGCGAAACGCGCCGACATCACAAGCGGCGTACCGACAGCAGCAGGCAAGGAACGCAGATGCCGTAGCCCGAATTCTGATGAACATCATGGATAGGGACTGTGGCTACGAGTACGCGCCCTCGGCCATCCGCGAGATTCAGGCCAACATGCTTCGGCTGCGCTCTATTCTGTTGAGCGGTGAGGTGATCGGTGCAGGCCCTGGCCCCCTACTCTCAGCGAAGAAAGCGGACGCAGCGAAGACCAACAAGCCATTACAGAGCTTTCTTCGCCTTGTGAGTAGCTCAAGCGAGGCAAAAAATGACCGCAGTTAAAGGGGCTGGTAGCCCATCCTTGCGCTACCGCCCGATCTACGGCGGCATCTTTGGCCGATCAGGCGAGTACACCCTCGCCACGATGGCATGTGTTGAGCGTGGCCTGCACGGCGTCCGCTACATGGTCTTGCACCCAAGCACGGGCGGGGTTCTCAGTGTGGCGTCTGACAAAAGCGAAGCCCTGGCCCAGGCTCGGCGTGTTCTAAAGGCCGCTGCGCAGCTAACGTCCGCAAACGATGGCTCTTTCACACAGGGCGCCCTTTGGGATGAGCAAGACCTTCCCGTTCCTGCCGCAGGTGCATCCGCAAAGCCGCGCCAAGTGCCAAAGCGCAGGCGTGAGGTCTTCGACAAGTCGGAGGGCAAGTGCTTCTATTGCGGCAAGGTGTTGACACTGGACGGGCGCTGGCACATTGAGCACCAGATGCCAAGGGCACTCCTCGGGCCCGACGAACTTCCAAACCTCGTTGCGGCCTGCGCCCCTTGCAACCTCGCGAAGCGCGACAAAACGGCGCTTGAGTTCATCGCACAGAACGTGACCAACACAGCCGCTTGATACTGTTTTGCCGCGTCTAGGCTGATCCCCGAAAAGCCGGCTCCCCTTCCCGGCCTGGCGCGGCACCTCATGAAGGGTGCGTTGAGGGACGCTAGGAATGAATCAACCGAAGGCTACTGACCTTGCGGCAGCAGCACTCAAGATCTCGAATCTCTTGTTCGAAATGGATCGGCAGTTGCACGCCGAGAAGATGACGACATACGATCGCACGATGGCGAACGGATTGCTTGCATCGTTCATCAATTCGCCAACGCCGCCTGCGTTCAGCAGGGACATCCGCGCCGAAACGCACGCAGAGATTCGATCAATACCCGCCGTTCAGTGGCTTACTCGGCAGATCGACTACATGAGCCTCAAAAGGGCTTTCGAGAACGCGGCCAAGGCGGCACCATCAAGCGAGTTCGCCAAACCGGATGCTATCTGGCATCTCGCTTCCTGCACGCTATCTAGCTTGTACCTATTGAGGTGGTACAGGGAGAAGGGCTTTGACCCGCTGGAAATGTCAAAAGACGACTGGTTGCAGGCGACTGATGCCGTCAAAAAGCTCATCTCACTCCGTCGGGCTAAGGGATTAGACGTCAGCAAGGTGTTCTTTGGTGACGACATTCTGACTGGACTGCCTCTCGATTGGGAGAGCAAGGCGCTAGAGCGACTGGAATTGGCCTTGCACTCTGCACGCAAGCCATGCACCGATGGAAAGGTTGCGGAGCGACGGGCACTCAAGTCGTTTGCCCTCTCGCTTTACAGGCGCTTTGGCAGCGCTCCGTTACTGGTCGTCACCGAGTTCGGTAGCCTGATCAAGTACAGCCCTGGCAGCATCAAAAGAAATATCCCTCTGTGGATAGAAGAGGAGAGGGCACTTCCGCTCCTAGTGTGATCAAAACAAAGCGCTATGCCGCAAAGCCCCATCTGTCTTGAGCACATCCGCCTGATCGAAGACTTCCGCAGGCTGCGGCTTGACGAGCTGCATGACCTCGTCAATGGTGCCGTTCAACCACTCTTCCCAGTTGCATGAATCGATGTGGATCAGCGAGCGTTTGTCCTGCTTGTCGGCTGGCAGCTTCGGGTCGGGCTTGTGCAGCCGGGCCAGCATCGGGTGATCGTCGCAGTTGCAGGTCAGCATGGTGTAGTTGGGCACAACCTCGCCTGACTCGGGATCGATCCACTCTGACCACAATCCGGCCAGGAACCAAGGTGCACCGTCAGCACGCCTCAAGTTCCACCAGATGTTCTTCCCCGTCTCCCAGTTCGGCTCGGCGTACCACTCGGCCGGAATGAGGCAGCGCTGCCCACGGGCCCAGGCGTGGCGGTAGGTCGGCTTCTCGGCCACCGACTCGATGCGGGCGTTGTTGGTCTGGTAGCGCTTCTCGGGCTGGCGTGCTGGCTGACCCGGTCGGATCATTCCCCACTGCCCAATGTGCGCCACAAGCTCAGATCCCGCTTCTTGTCGGAGGAATACACCTTCCCCAAAAGGCCCGACAGTGCGGGGCTCCCAGTCCGCACCAATGAGCTTCTTGCCCAAAGCGCCAATGGCTCGTTCGGCGCTGCCCTTGGGCGTCATCTGGTAGAGGTTGCACATTGCAGTTCGGCTTGAAAGCTCGTTGGCTAGTTGCGCCCTATCCTGGCTCACTTATTCCTTATCTTCAGAGCCGCCGCCCACACCATCCAGCGCGAACGGGTCGCCGCTGGAGCGACAGAAGATGGCTTCCTGAACAGCGACCCACAGACTCTCGATCTTTCGCTCGGCTTCTTGCCCGGCCTCGAAATCCCCATTCGATTCGGCATCTGCCAGTCTGACCACATGATCTCGAAGTGCCCAGAAATAGTCTGCGTGGGCACCAGCGCCAACCCATCGACCCAGGGCTTCTCTTTCAACAACCGCCAAGCGCTCTACATCTCGCCGGATGATCGTCTGCTCGACGATTCCGCTCACGTAGGAGAGCCAACCGGCTAGCGTCAACCATCCGCCGAACCCCCAATGCCAGGACCAGAAACCGTCCGGCTTGGTCGCCACGTTGATGACAGCACCCAAAACCATAACGGCGACCTCAATCTTCTGGCGCCTGGTTAGTCCATCGTCATGTAGTTGTTGGCGCCAACCAGAGATTCGGGGCCAGACAAACTCCATTTGGGCCTTCACGCCGGAGGCCACATCCTCCCGGCGACGATAGTCAATCCGACAGGATTGCGGAGCAACGCTCAAGGCTTGATACAGAGCGATCAGTTTTTCTCGTGAATCCTTATGCCTCCGCATGTCATCGTCCATCCACATTGTTTGATGAGGGAGTTGACGCGCCCATTGAGGTGCCAATCCGCTGCCCATACACACGAGTCTTTGCTGCGGGTGCAACAACGCCCACACCAATCATGCCGTCCTTGTCAAAGCTAACGAGTAGGTTGTGTTCCCGGAATCTGTAGGTGCGCACCAAGCCGTCAGCGCTCAAGCCGGTTTCTTGTGCTTCGCCGTAGCGAGCCAACAGTTGTTGAATTGACTCGTAGCCAGAGACGCCATCAGGGGTAGGCATGTAGAGCCGATTCCCAAGGCTAAGCACCTCCGTTACATGTCCGCCGACGAAAGAAATGATCACTGCGTACTCGGAGCCTTCCGGCCCAGCGATGTACTCCCACCGCTCATCGCTCACTCTCGTTGTTGGCTCACCCTTGGTAAATAGGACGTCAGATTGCTTTGCTCCCAGGTATACGCCCCACATCCCTGTAGCAACCCTAGGCCTACTCTCACTCCACTTAAGCCACCCAACCCAAAGGCCAACGGCAAATGAGAGGCCCAATACTGAGGCCAAGAGCCACCCCATGATCCTCTTCCAACGCCACCTGTCTTTCGTGCCCAAATAAAGGGCGACAAAACCAAGGATCAGCGCTGCGCCAAAGATGCCATCTCCCACCGACATGTTTTCTCCTAGCAATGAGAAAAGTATGCGGAATGGCAGCTATGCGTGCAATCCCTGAGCGTCGCAAATGAACACCTGTGGCCACTGGGGCCTCTCTCGGCCTCGGGCGCAGGACACACGGTGCCGGAACCGAAACCACACTTCGGGGGGGCTGCGCCCTCGGCGCCCTCTTTGGGCATCCGGCGTCGAGGCCCCCACTATGGGCGTCTCGGTCTCGCGTGCGCGCGGAACGCTCCACATCTGCCGCGAGGCGTCAGAGCAAGATACGAAGCTGGCGACGTTGGTCGCTGAGCAGCTTGCTCAACTTCCGATCCAGGTTTCGCTGCCCCCCCTTCCATCCGTTCATCTTTGAGACTTCTTTGCCCTCCGGTGTCTTAGGCCCGGTGGACTTCTCCCACGGCTTCCAGCGTCTGATTGCTTCGGCGTGCTTTGCCT
>Ga0255209_1000463_pt1 | contig 12478 bp, 10 predicted proteins | sample Miss_Miss_RepC_8_FD_183026 | JGI IMG/M metagenome (GOLD analysis project Ga0255209, IMG submission 183026) | Freshwater microbial communities from Mississippi River, Louisiana, United States - Miss_Miss_RepC_8d | ecosystem: Environmental > Aquatic > Freshwater > River | place: USA: Louisiana...
AGCTACCGCCTCAAGGAGGCCGCCAACCGCCTGGCCCTCAACGCCGAGACTTCATAATCCCGCCGTCCTTGCCTGGCCCAGTTTGGGGTGGCCACAGGTGGGGGAATTTGCACTGGCCATCGGGGATGGTGAAGTCGATGGCAGAAGGCACCGGCCGCATGGCTGTGGTGCTGCCCCAAGGCGCACTGTTCCGCAAGGGCGCGGAGGGAGAGATCCGACAGAAGCTGCTGCAGTTGGACTTGATCGAGGCCGTCATCGGCCTGGCGCCGAACCTGTTCTATGGCACCGGACTGGCCGCATGCATCCTGGTGCTGCGTAAGCGCAAGCCGACAACACGCAAGAAGACGGTGCTGATTGCCGATGCCTCGCGCCTGTTCCGCCGCGGCCGGGCGCAGAACTACCTGGAGCTTGAGCACGCACAGGATATCCTGAGCTGGTATCGGAGCTTCGCTGACGTACAGGATGCCGCCCGCGTGGTCACGCTGGATGAGATCCAGGCTGAGGACTGGACGCTGAACATTTCGCGCTACGTCCTGCCACCCTTGCAGGATGACATCCCGCCCCTGCCTGAAGCCATCGCCGCCTTCAAGGCCGCCCTGTCCCGCTACCGCGAGGCAGAAGACCGTCTGGCCCAGGTGATGGCCGAAGGAGGCTGGCTGAAATGAGCCGCATCACCCAACAAGAACTCGAAAGCTACCTCTGGGGCGCTGCGGTGCTGCTGCGCGGCCTGATCGACGCCGGCGACTACAAGCAGTTCATCTTCCCGCTACTGTTCTTCAAGCGCGTGTCCGACGTCTGGGATGAGGAGTACCAGGCCGCGCTGGCTGACTCTGATGGCGATCTCTCTTACGCCCAGTTTGCCGAGAACCACCGTTTCCAGATTCCCGAGGGCGCGCACTGGACCGATGTGCGGCAGACGCCGAAGAACGTTGGCGCAGCCATCCAGAAGGCCATGCGGGCCATCGAGTCGGCCAACCCCGAGATGCTTGACGGCATCTTCGGCGACGCGCCCTGGACCAACCGCGAACGCCTGCCCGACGAAACGCTCAAGAACCTGATCGAGCACTTCTCGACGCAGACGCTCTCGGTAGCCAACGTGCCCGAGGACGAACTGGGCAATGCCTACGAGTACCTGATCAAGAAGTTCGCCGATGACTCGGGCCACACGGCCGCCGAGTTCTACACGAACCGCACGGTCGTGCACCTGATGACGCAGCTGCTGGCGCCCAAAGCTGGCGAGTCGATCTACGACCCCACCTGCGGCACCGGCGGCATGCTGATCTCGGCGCTGGACGAGGTGAAGCGCTCGGGCGGCGAGTACCGCACGCTCAAGCTCTACGGCCAGGAGCGCAACCTCATCACTTCGTCCATCGCGCGCATGAACCTGTTCCTGCACGGGGTGGTGGACTTTGAGATCGTGCGGGGCGACACCCTGGCCGAGCCCAAGCACATCGAGGGTGACCACCTGCGCCAGTTCGACGTGATCCTGGCCAACCCGCCTTACTCCATCAAGCAGTGGAACCGCGAGGCCTGGAGCAGCGACAAGTGGGGCCGCAACGCCCTGGGCACGCCGCCGCAGGGACGCGCCGACTATGCGTTCCAGCAGCACATCCTGACCAGCCTCACCACCAAAGGGCGCTGCGCCGTGCTGTGGCCGCACGGTGTGCTGTTCCGCAACGAGGAACAGGCCATGCGCGCCAAGATGATCGAGCAAGACTGGGTGGAGGCCGTCATCGGCCTAGGGCCCAACCTGTTCTACAACTCCCCGATGGAGTCGTGCATTGTCATCTGCAACCGCAAGAAGACGCCTGCACGCAAGGGCAAAGTGATCTTCATCGACGCGGTGAACGAGGTCACGCGCGAGCGGGCACAGAGCTTCCTCACGCCCGCGCATCAGCAGCGCATCCTGGCGGCGTACAGGACGTTCGCCGATGTACCCGGGTTCGCCAAGGTGGCCACGCTGGCCGAGGTTGGCGCAAATTCGGGCAATCTGTCGATCCCAATTTACGTGAAGCGCATTGCCGCAGCAGTCGCCACTGACAGCAATGGCGACGCCGTAACGCTTCGCTCGGCCTGGGCGAAGTGGCAGAACGACGGTCGAGCCTTTTGGCAGCAGATGGACTCGCATGTCGAAACACTGGAAGGCCTGATTGCGGAGGACATCGAGCGTGCCTGACACCAAGACATTGAAGCCGGGATGGAAGATCTGGCGCTTCGATCAGATGGCGACCAACGTCAATGTTCGTATCGACAACCCGTCTGAGTCCGGGATGGAGCACTACGTTGGCCTGGAACATCTGGATTCCAACTCACTGAAGATTCGTCGCTGGGGTACGCCGGACGATGTGGAAGCCACCAAGCTGATGTTTAAGAAGGGCGACATCATCTTTGGTCGCCGGCGGGCTTACCAGCGCAAGCTCGGTGTCGCTGAGTTCGACGGGATTTGCTCAGCACATGCGATGGTCCTCCGCGCCAGACCAGAAGTTGTGGTACCCGAGTTCCTTCCGTTTTTCATGCAGAGTGACATCTTCATGAAGCGGGCAGTAGAGATATCTGTCGGCTCGCTGTCGCCAACCATCAACTGGACGGCGCTGGCAGCCCAGCAATTCGAGTTGCCTGGGTTAGCCGAGCAAAGAAAACTGGCGAGTAGCCTAGGCGCGATAGTCGATTCTGTTGAGAAGCTTCGCGAAGCCAACACTGCGAGCGAAACGCTGTATGAGAGATTGGTGCTTGAGTTGTTCGCGCCGCGGAGAGAGAACTATCGCGATAGCGACCCGCTGTCGGTCTTCCCTACAACTTGGCCAACACTAACCATGGAGGAGCTCAGTCGTACAGAAGCGCCGATTTGCTATGGAATTGTTCAGGTAGGGGAGCACGATCCAACTGGCATTCCGACGGTGCAGATAAAGGACCTCGACGGCGACTTTTCGGGCGCGCTGCACAGGACTAATGAAGGCATCGAAAGCGGCTTCAGCCGCAGCCGCATCGAACCAGGCGATGTGCTGATCTCCGTCAAAGCAATCGTGGGCGATGTGGCACGCGTGCCCGGACACTTCCGAGGGAACATTTCGCGCGACATCGCTCGCATCCGGCCAGGCCCAGGCATCATCAGCGATTACTTGGTTCACTTGCTTCGTTCAGCGCCGTATCGGCGATACATGCAGAAGTACGTAGTGGGTTCGACGAGAGATGAGCTGTCTATTGGCACGTTGAAGAAGTTGCGAGTTCCTTGTCCCGGCATGAAAGAGCAGGAGTCGGTCGTCGCTCTGCTTGACGAGGCCAAACTCTCGAGTGCGCGTATGGTCGAAAGAGTTCACCTCGCTCGCGAACTGGCGGTACGGTTTCTGGACGAGGCCCTATGAGCTTCAACGAAGCGAACACGGTGGAGGCGTTCGTCCGCGACTTGCTTGCCGGCCCGATCAGTGCGAAGCCGGCTAACGCAGAGCAGAAACCCCTGCCGAGCTACGGGTCCGGCCCAATAGGCATCGGCTGGTGCTATGCGGCCACTGCCGAAGTGCCGCGCCAGATCCACGAATTGCTGGTCGAGCCCTGGCTACGCAATGCACTGATCCGCCTGAACCCCGAGATCGCCGCCCAGCCCGAGCGGGCAGATGAGGTGCTCTACAAGCTGCGCGCCATCGTACTGTCGGTGCGCTCGGATGGCCTGATTCGCGCCAACGAGGAGATGACCGCCTGGATGCGCGGCGAGCGCTCCATGCCCTTCGGCCCCAACAACGAGCATGTGCCGGTTCGACTGATCGACTACGACGACCGGAAGCAGAACCACTTCGTCGTCACCCAACAGTACACCTACCGCGCCGGCGCCACCGAGCGGCGCGCTGACCTGGTGCTGCTGGTCAACGGACTGCCAGTGGTGCTGATCGAGGCCAAGACGCCGGTCAAGAAGTGCATCAGCTGGGTGGATGGCGCGGTGCAGGTGCACGACGACTACGAGAAGTTCGTGCCCGAGCTGTTCGTCTGCAACGTGTTCTCGGTGGCCACCGAGGGCAAGGCCTACCGCTTTGGCTCGATCGGCCTGCCTGTCAAGGATTGGGGGCCCTGGCACCTGGATGGCGCCGAGGGCGACGCGCAGCACCACCCGCTGAAGTCGCTCAAGGCATCCGCCGAGAGCATGTTGCGGCCGCATGTGGTGCTGGACATCCTGGCCAGCTTCACCCTCTTTGCCACGGACAAGAAGAAGCGCCGCATAAAGATCATCTGCCGCTACCAGCAGTTCGAGGCGGTCAACAAGATCGTCGAGCGCGTGTTGGCAGGCTACCCGAAGAAGGGCCTGATTTGGCACTTCCAGGGTTCGGGAAAGTCGCTGCTGATGGTGTTTGCCGCACAGAAGCTGCGCCTGCACGCCGGCCTGAAGAACCCCACGGTGCTGATCGTGGTGGACCGCATCGACCTCGACACCCAGATCACCGGCACCTTTACCGGCGCCGACATCCCCAACCTGGAGAAGGCCGACACCCGCGAGAAGCTGCAGCAGTTGCTGGCGCACGACGTTCGCAAGATCATCATCACGACGATCTTCAAGTTCGGCGAGGCAGGGGGTGCGCTCAACCCCCGCAGCAACATCATCGCCCTGGTCGACGAGGCCCACCGCACCCAGGAAGGTGACCTGGGCCGCAAGATGCGCGAAGCCCTGCCCAACGCCTTTCTCTTCGGCCTGACGGGCACGCCCATCAACCGGGCAGACCGCAACACGTTCTACGCCTTCGGCGCGGACGAGGACATCGCCAGCGGGAAGGGCTACATGAGCCGCTACGGCTTTGAGGAGTCCATCCGCGATGGCGCCACGCTGAAGCTGCACTTCGAGCCCCGGCTGATCGACCTGCACATCGACAAGACCGCGCTGGACGCCGCCTACAAGGACCTGACCGGGGGCCTCTCGGACCTGGACAAGGACAACCTGGCCAAGACCGCCGCCAAGATGGCGGTGCTGGTGAAGACGCCGGAGCGCGTCCGCAAGATCTGCGAAGACATCGTCCAGCACTTCCAGAGCAAGGTGGAACCCAACGGCTTCAAGGGCCAGATCGTCACATTCGACCGTGAGAGCTGCCTGCTGTTCAAGACCGAGCTCGACAAGTTGCTGCCGCCAGAGGCCACTGACGTGGTGATGTCGGTGCAGGCGGCAGACAAGAAGGAGCACCCGGAGTACGCGAAGTACGACCGCACCCGTGACGAGGAAGAACGCCTGCTGGACCGCTTTCGTGACCCGGGCGACCCGCTGAAGCTGATCATCGTTACCGCCAAGCTGCTGACGGGATTCGACGCTCCCATCCTGCAGGCGATGTACCTGGACAAGCCGCTGCGCGACCACACGCTGCTGCAGGCCATCTGCCGGGTAAACCGTACCTACTCCGAGCAGAAGACCCACGGCTTGATCGTGGACTACCTCGGCATCTTTGACGACGTGGCCGCCGCGCTGGAGTTCGACGACCAGAGCGTGAAGCAGGTGGTCAGCAACATCCAGGAGCTGAAGGACAAGCTGCCCGAGGCGATGCAGAAGTGTCTGGCCTTCTTCAACGGCTGCGACCGCACGCTGCAGGGCTACGAGGGCCTGATCGCGGCGCAACAGTGCCTGCCGAACAACGAGGTGCGAGACAGCTTCGCCGCCGAGTACAGCGTGCTCAACAAGATCTGGGATGCCTTGTCACCGGACCCAGTGCTCGGCCAGTTCGAGACGGACTACAAGTGGCTGTCCCAGGTCTACCAATCGGTTCAGCCGTCCAGCGGACATGGCAAGCTGATCTGGCACTCGCTGGGCGCCAAGACCATCGACCTGATCCACCAGAACGTGCACGTGGATGCCGTGCGCGACGACCTGGACACGTTGGTGCTCGACGCCGACCTGCTGGAGGCTGTGCTCTCGAACCCCGACCCGAGGAAGGCCAAGGAGATCGAGATAAAGCTCGTGCGCCGGCTGCGCGGGCATGGCGGCAACCCGAAGTTCAAGCAGTTGTCTGAGCGGCTAGATGCGCTCAAGGACCGATTTGAAGCCGGCCAGATCAACAGCGTGCAGTTTCTGAAGGAGTTGCTGGAGATAGCCAAGGAGACGCTTCAGGCCGAGAAGGAAGTTCCGCCCGAAGAGGACGAGGACCGCGGCAAGGCAGCGCTCACCGAACTGTTCAATGAGGTGAAGACCTCCGAGACGCCGCTCATGGTCGAGCGTGTGGTCGCGGACATCGATGAGATCGTGCGCCTGGTTCGCTTTCCGGGGTGGCAAGGCACACAGGCGGGCGAGCGCGAGGTCAAAAAGGCACTGCGCAAGGCGCTCTTCAAATACAAACTGCACGCGGATGAGGAGCTGTTCGAAAAGGCCTACAGCTACATCCGACAGTACTACTGAGCTCAGGCTATCGAGGAAATCGTGAAAAGCATCAGACTCGTAAACATCCGAAGCCTTGTCGACAGTGGGTCGGTACCGATCGCTCCAATCACAATCCTAGTAGGGCAAAACAGTTCGGGAAAGAGCACCTTCGCTCGCTTCTTTCCCCTGTTGCGCCAGTCATCAGAGGTGCTCGCGCGTGAGCCACTGCTTTGGTTCGGCCGATTTGTCGACTTTGGCAGTGCGGAAGAGGCTACTTCTCGGATCGGCGGAAATGGGGGTCCCGGATTCGACGTCACATTTGATGTGGATCGCGTCTCTCTGCTCACCCGACGCAGGGGTCTGCTTAGCTACCGGACTTCGCAAACAAAGGAGGTTGTTCCCGTTACCGCGAAAGTCCGTTACTTGAGCACTCAAGGCGAGCGGCGACAACTGGAGTTTGGGTTGGCGTTTCTCGACATCAATGTCACTATTCAAATAAGTGACGTTTCCGTAACGAAGCTTTCGATTAATGGATCTGACTACAGTGAAGTTGTCCAGGGAAAGTTCTATGCCACAAACTGGTTGGCCTGCTTTCCCAACCTCCTGTTCCGCGACGAAAGCGCTCCCGACACTGACCCTTTCACGAAGCTCATCGCGGGTTACGTTCGCGGCAATACGCATGGGAAGTCGCAGGCTGATCGGGTAGCGCATTTGACACGAAGTATTGTCTCCCTGCCACTTGAGAACCTCCTCGCAAACCTAAAGAACCCGAGCGGCGCCGACTCGATGTGGCATCGCAATACGACAGCTTGGAACGAGGCCACACCCTCCTTCAAGCGGCTTAGAGACTGGATTGTTGGATCGAGACTTTCGGAGCTGTTTCAGATTGCGGGAGGAGTCTTCAATGCGCAATGCTCCCAAACAAAGTACATCACGCCGATTCGTGCGTCAGCTGAGCGGTACTACAGGAGGCAGGGCCTAGCACTTGGGGAAATAGACCCACAAGGACAGAACGTTGCGATGTTCCTTCACAACCTCTCGGCAACCGAAAAGCAGCGGTTCATCTCTTGGATGGGCGACCACTTTGGCTATTCCGTAGATACCATTGCCACATCGGGGCATATTTCTATGGTCATACGAGACGCCAAGGACCAAGCGGGGACTAACTCAATAAATCTTGCAGATACGGGGTTCGGATTCTCGCAAATGGTCCCAATCCTGATGCAAATCTGGTCGGCCATGACCCCCCGCGGCGGCGCCCTTAGGATGATCGCCATGCCGACAACGGTGATTTCAATCGAACAACCTGAGCTACATCTACACCCGCGGCTGCAGGCGATTCTCGCCGACCTGTTCATTCAGGCGGTGAAGCTAGCAAAGGAAAACGGAGTTGATCTGCGCTTGGTGATTGAGACTCACAGCGAACAAATCATCAACCGACTCGGGCGTCGCGTAAGCGAAGGCGTCATGTCTCATGACGATGTGGGAGTGACGCTCTTTGACAAGGCAAACTTTGATGTGCCGACGGAAGTCACAGTCACCGGATTCGACCAAGAGGGCTTCATAACAAACTGGCCCTACGGGTTCTTCGAGGCGAGCGTCTGATGTTGGTGATTCTTGACGAGTCGCTGCCTGCAGAACTGGAGTCGGGCGGTGCGGCTTCTGACGCCGCGTTATCTGCCATCGCCATCTGCGCGCAGGCTGCACGGGAAGGCACCCACATCCTTTTTGCAGCGCGACAGGTGTATGCGCGCCTGCGCGCCTTCCATGAGCACTTTGACAAGAGGACGCGTGCGGTCCTCCTGCGAGCCGAGGAGCGCTTGACGCAACTGGGCCAGATGCGCGACTTCGTTGAGCGCGCGATTCGGATTGCCGTTGTGCCGCCACCAGGAGCGACCTACCGGACCAATGTAGGTAAGCGAGTTGAGCTGGTGCTTCCAGTGACCCTTGTTGAGCAGCACTCTTCGTTGCTCAATGCACCTCTGTTGATGGTTGAGAACCTGAACGACGGGCACTGCTACCTCAAGATCGCGGCGTCGGTTGTGGCCTCTGGACTCGAACCTGATTACGCGTGGCTGCGCGTAGTCCCATTTAGAGCTGACATTCAACCGGGTGGCGGAAACACGCTTGCCGCGCTGTTCGCGCATGTGAAGGCACAGGGCGAACGTGTGGGACTCGCGATTGCCGATAGCGATTTGCGGTACCCAGGCGGCGCATATGGAGCTACAGCGAGTGCTCTTCAGAACCAGGCTGCTACTCCGCCCCTGTCTCTGCTGCTAGAGCACCACATCCTGGGTGTTCGAACGATCGAGAACTGCATCCCTCGCGCAGAGTTGCGGGCAATAGCGGCCGAAATGGACCCGGTACAACTGTATAGATTCGACCGCCAAGATGCGGTCTTCGCCTCGTCACCGTTCTGGAACGTTGTACCACTTAAGGCTGGAGTTCGATGCTTTGAGGTCGGACAGGCGAGCGCCGAGTCTCAGTTCTGGAGTGCACTGCTCGGAGGGAGGACCTGTCATCCCGGATCAGCGTGCGACTCAAAGAGGAGGTGCAGTTCCTACAAGATCCCGCCAATATCGGATCAGGTCCTCGCGAGAGTCGTTTCTCGTCCCGGTCCGATATCGATGTCGCGAAGATGCATGGATGGCATGGCCTCTCTGTGGCGCGAGCTTGTAGTCTTGCTGTACTCGATCTTCTGCGGTGCCGACAGAGTTACCGTGATTTGAGTGCGCGAGAAGCCGGTGCCTGCCGCGCGGCTGGCTGAGCCAGCTAGGCTGACTCCGGCGATGGGGTAGAAATTGGCGCTTACCAGCAATCGGCGACGGCACTCACGTTGAAGTCGACCTGTGTCACGCGTGCCTGAAGCAAGCGCTTGGGCCCTGGCTGCGGCTTTCCGCGTCTGTTTAGGGGGGAGCATCTGCCGGCGACCGCGGGGATGCTTCGAGTGGCGATGACTTGAGGGCAGGTGTCGCCCAATCCTCGGGGAGGAAGCCGCCGCGAACGCCACTGCCGCAGGTTCGGCGCTCAGATGCCTATGGCGATTCGACGTTGACCAAGTGGCCCGTCATGCACGGGCTGTGGCACGCGACTGGCTGCGCGGCGCTGGCGTTGGCGCTGAGGCCGGTGTTGATGCCCGGTCCGGCTGGTGCGGTGTGGGCGGTCGACGGCCTCGGCAGCATGCACGCGCACGCCACCCCGGCCGACGGGCGCGCGCGGCTTGTCGGCATCAGAGCGGCGGCGGTGGACCGGCTCATGATGCCGTTGGCCAGCTGCCCGTAGTGCCGGGTCCGATGGAAGCCACCGGGCAGGACATGCAGAAGGAAGCGGCGCATGAACTCCTGCGCCAAGCGCACATCGGGGAACACGTCTTTGACGTACAAGGTGTCTAGGGTCAGTTCGTACAGCGGCAGGTTGAACTGTGCGGACAACGTCCAAGTCGGTCGATGGTATATTAGCCAGACCAGACTAGCTCTAACTCTTATGCCCTCCGTCAACATGCTTCAAGCCAAGTCGTCCCTGTCGCGGCTGGTCGAGTCGATAGAGCAGGGGCGTGAGCGCGAGATCGTCATTGCGCGCAACGGTCGTCCCGCCGCCAAGCTGGTGCCAGTCGACCTCCAGCCCCTGGGCAAGCGCCTGGGTGTCGCCAAGGGGAAGTTCACGGTGCCTGACGACATCGACGCCCACAATGCCGAGGTGGCCCAGTTGTTCCTGGGCACACGCTGATGAATCTGCTGCTGGACACGCATGTGGCGCTCTGGGCGATCACCGATAGCCCCAGGTTGCCAATCAAGGCGCGTGAACTGATCGTCTCGCCGAAAACCACGCTCTGGGTCAGTGCTGCCAGCGTCTGGGAGATCGCTATCAAGCACTCGCTTGGCCGCGGCGACATGCCGGTGTCGGCGCAGGAGGCGCTCGGCCATTTCCTGGACTCCGGCTACCGCATGTTGCCGATCGAGCCCGAGCATGCGGTGGCGACCAGTGAACTACCTGCCTACCACGCCGATCCATTCGACCGCATCCTGGTTGCCCAGGCCTTGATCGAGCCGATGCGCCTGATGACGCATGACACCATGGTCGCGAAGTACAGCGACACCATCATCGCGATTTAGGTCAGCGGCGCAAGACAACGCCGATACAGAGTACTGCGAGCATTCGTATCATTCGACGCTATTTGACGTAAGTATGATCGGCGCGGAGCTTGATCTGTGCTGATGGCACTCTGCCAAGCCTGCCTAAATTTGCGGCATACCAGAAAATCTCTCATCACGACAACATCTTATTGACACCCTGCCCCCGCGCGACCACAGGCTTGTCCACAGGAACAGGGGACAGCAAGGCTGCAGGCAAGAGCTGCTGGCTCGGGGATGCTCCTGGTTTGCCATCGATGCCGTCGGCCTGCCCCATCTGGTGGTCCGTGCATCATCAGCTTGTGGTGTACTTGAAGCTGGCAACTGGCACTACGCTGCGACAGGCAGGCGTCTGAACGCTGTTGCGGCCGGTGCAGCACCCGCCGGCGCTGGCCATGAACTTGAGGTTTTGACGCCTGTTGGTCGGGAGTGTCCAGGCGGGCCTCTTTGCGCCGACCGTGTGTCCTCGCTCGCTCAAGGTACCTCATGAAGCAGCTCTACATAGGCGCAACCGCCTTCCTCCTTGTCTCGGTGGTGCTGTACTTGTGCCTACCCATGATCGACCGCGTCATCGCGTACCTTGAAGGACTGTCTCGCCAGGACGGGCCGCCCCGCCACAAAGGCTGAGACGTTCACGGCTTGCGACGAGTCAAGCCCCGCTTGGTCTGCCTCGTGGCAGCCATCTACCGCCCTCTCTTACTGCTGCCGACCATGCTTAGGGGCGCCCGGTCGCCACGAATGGCTCGCTGAAGCTGATGCACCGATTCGCCGAAGCTGAGCGGGCATAAATCTCACGTCGATAGTCCGAGATGGCCAGGTAGTCCCACAGAAGCAGCTTACGCAGCAGACGGCCAGATGCTTTGCCGCGTGGTGCAGCGGTTCGCCGATCGCTGCCGAGCCAGGCCGGTGGATGGCATGGGCTGCGGACATCTTGCCGGCTCGAATCAATGCCAGGCGTACAAGGGCGTCCCACCCGCGCTCGATGGCCGTGGTCGACACCCGGCGCAGGGCGACGTCCTCCAGGCTTTCCCGCACCGGCCATACCCTGGGAACGAACAGTGTTCGCACGTAGAGATCACGCAGACGGCCTGGCCGCGGCACTGCAGTATTGTTCGAAGACGGGCGATGCATCAGCGCTCGTCCGCACCGCGCAGAGCCTGCCCGCGAAGAGCGAAGTGCCGGACGCGAGCGTCGGGCACCTTGAGGTTCTGGCGCAGCGGGGCCTCACGGCTGGCACAGCATTCCCGGCTCCATCAGTGGCCTTCCTCGATGTTGAGCACCTTGCCCAGGCCCAGGAAGTAGTTCGCAAAGGCCAGCACGGCGGCGGTGACAGCGATGTAGACGACGGACAGCGCGGCGAGTGTGGGGTCGGCGAACTCGCGCACGTAGTTGTACATGGCGACCGGCAGCGTCTGCGTGTCCTGCGTGGTGACGAACAGCGACGCGGTGAACTCGCTGAACGACATGATGGCCGCGAACAGCCAGCCCCCGAACAGGCCCGGCGCGAGCAGCGGGATCGTCACCGTGAACAGCACCTTCAGCGGCGAGGCCCCCAGGCTCGCGGCGGCCTGCTCCAGCCGCAGGTCCAGGTTCTCCATCGAGACGTAGACGCTGCGCAGCACGAAGGGCAGCACCAGCATCACGTGGCACAGCACCACCACGCCCCAGCTGCGGTGCAGGTGCACCTGCGACACCAGGATCAGCAGGCCGAGGCCGAGCGTGAAGTGCGGCACAACCAGCGGCGAGTGCAGGATGGCCAGCAGCGTCTGCTTGCCGCTGAATTCCATGCGCTTGACGGCGATGGACAGCGCCGTGCCGATGACCAGCGCGAGGAACGACGACCCACCCGTGATCACCAGGCTGGCCTTGAAGCCCTCGCGGAAATCGGGATAGGTGAACACGCTGTTGAGGATCGAGCAGAACTGACCCACCCCGAGGGGGCGTGATCGAGCAAATCTGACCCACGTAACGACACTGCCCCGCTCGTGCAACGAGCGGGGGAAGCAGGAGTGATCAACGTGGGCATGTT
>Ga0255209_1000464_pt1 | contig 12463 bp, 8 predicted proteins | sample Miss_Miss_RepC_8_FD_183026 | JGI IMG/M metagenome (GOLD analysis project Ga0255209, IMG submission 183026) | Freshwater microbial communities from Mississippi River, Louisiana, United States - Miss_Miss_RepC_8d | ecosystem: Environmental > Aquatic > Freshwater > River | place: USA: Louisiana...
CCACCGCGACCCGGCCGTGCTGCAGAGCGAGATCAATGCCGCCATGGCGCAGGCGCTGGAGACAGCTGAGGATGAGCAGGCGGTGAAGGTGTCCACCGGCTACTACAGTGTCTATCAGGACAGCACCTCGCCCCAGGGCGGCCGCAACAACGAGGTGTGGCGCGGTTCCCAGTCCATCACGCTGGAAGCGCAGGATGCCGCGCGGGTGCTGGCGCTGGCCGGCGAGATTCAGGCACAGGGTTTCGTCATGAGCGAGCTGCAGTACACTCTCAGCACGGCCCGCGCCGACGCGGTGCGCGACTCGCTGATGGAGAGCGCCATTGCTCGTGCCACGGCCAACGCCGAGCGTGCTGCCCGCGCGCTGGGCAAGACTGACGTGGACATCGCCGTGCTCGATGTGGACACCGCCATGGGTTACGCCCAGCCCATGATGATGGCGCGTGGCGTGGCGTTCGATGCCGTTGCCGAGATGGCTGCCCCCGTGGCCGAGGCCGGCGCGACCGAGGTCTCCCTGACCGTGCGGGTGCAGGCCGTCGCTCAGTGAGAACCAATGGTTTCCAGACCGCCGCGAGCAGCTGCAATTTCGCCGAAGCCTGCTTGCATCGCGTCGACATCTCAACCTGGGCTGCCATCAAGCGCTGGAATCGAGCGCCGACATGAGACTTGCTCGGCAAACTGGCTGTGCGCTGCAGCGAAAGACAAACTTGCCGCCAGTGCGCTCGCGGATCGTCATGTCGATGGCCGCGATGCAGTCCAGATTCACCAACAGATCGCTGCGCCGGTCATCGCGGGTATTCATGGCCGGACCGCCAGCGCACGCTGCTGGCTCGATCAGCACGGCAGCCGCAAAGGATTGCGAGCGGCAAATGCCGCGTGTTTGACGCAGGGCAGGAAAGGCGGCAATTGTGGGGAGACCCGGCACTTTGCGCTTGGCCAAGTGCCGGGACGGGGACTCAGGTGTTGCCGTCGATGAAGCGCAGGATCTCGCGGTTGAGAATGTCCGGGCTTTCCAGATGCGGGTTGTGACCGACATTGGGGATCATGTACAGCTCGCCCTGGGGCAGCAGGTCCACTGCGCGCTGGGTGGCATCCGGGTAGTTCGGGCCGTCTTCGGCGCCGCCGATCAGCAACGCCGGCACATTGATCTTGGGCCAGAACGCGTCCACCGGCTGTGCCGTCAGGCCGCTGTTCATGGAACGCACCAGGTTGAGGCGGTGGTACTCACCGCTCAACGCGAAGCCATAACGGATACGCACGTGCTCCATGTATTCCGGCTTCCAGTCCACGATGCGGTTCTGCTCCTGACGCAGGTTCTGTTCATACACCGCCTGCAGGTCCGGCTCGGCATCGCCGGGGCTCGGCTCGCTCCAGGGACGCCCGCGATCGGAGTCATTCAGCGCGATGGGATTCACCATGATCAGGTGCGAGGTCTTGTCCGGATAGATGTGCGCGAAATTGCTGGCCAGGCGGCCGCCCAGGGAGTGACCGGCAATCACCACTTTCTCGATGCCGTGCTTTTCCAGAATCGCATTCACGTTGGAGGCGTGCAGATTGACGTCATATGGAATGATGGGTTTGGAAGACTTGCCCCAGCCGAGGCGGTCGATGGTGATCGTGCGATAGCCCGACTCGCTCAGCGCCTTGATGGTGTGTTCCCAGTAGAAGCCGTAGTAGCTGGAGCCGTGCAGCAGCACCACGGTCATGCCGTTGGGCTGGCCGCTGGGCATGACGTCCATGTAGGCGATGCGCACGTCCTGGCCGTACAGCTCGCGGTGCAGGAAGCTCACAGGGTAGGGGTACTTGATCTCTTCCAGGTTGATCGACACGGGCCCCCAGTCGGCAGGCGGGGTGGCGGGCGGTTCGTTCTGCGCGAAGGCCTGGGCGCCGAACAGCAGGGAAGAGGTGGTCAGCAGGACGGCGAGCCGTCGCTTGAAGGTCTTGGGTGTGTGCATTGGGGATTTCCTTGTTGTTGTGATCGTGTGCCGGCCAGAGCCTGAGGGGCCGGGGACTCGAGGCTGTGACCCGGGCAGCGGGCATATTCTTGCACAGCGGTACGAAAAGACGCCGCGGTCGCCAAGACCTCAGACGCGGCGAGAACACGCTGATTCTTGGGAAACTTCGCCTTGCCAACCGCGGGTGGATTGACAAGTGCATGAATTCAAAGAATTTGTAATTCTGGCTCGAAGCTTGCCTAAGCCGCCGTGCTTAGCGAAAGACTTTCTGCTGTCGCGCCGGCAGTGATAGGCTGCAGGCCGACAGCCTTTTTTCCGGAGCAAACCAATGACAAGAACGCCCTCCCGAAGCCCCGCCCTGCGCCTGTGTACCGCTCTCGCCGCCAGCCTGTTCGCACTGACTGTGCAGGCGCAGACCCCCGAGGTCTCGGCCAGTGATGCCGAGGCCTGTGCAGCCCTGCAGCAGTTGCCCGACCTGACCATCCTTTCTGCCCGCATCATGCCCGCCACCGAGTCGGTGCCGGCCTATTGCTACGTGCGCGGCCTGATCGCCCCGTCGACCCACTACCACGTCCAGCTGCCGCTGCCCTCGCAGTGGAATGCGCGGTTTCTGATGTGGGGTGACGGCGGCAAGGATGGCGATCTGGACTTCGCCGACCAGCGTCTGGCGCAGGGCTATGCCGTGGCCAACAGCAATACCGGTCACGACAATGTCACGGAACCGGGCTCGCTGTTCGGCTACAACAACCGCCAGTCCGAGATCGATTTCGGCTACCGCTCGGTCCATCTCACCACCCGCGCGGGCAAGGCGCTGGCCGAGCGCTATTACAGCACGCAGCCGAGCTATTCCTACTTCGAGGGCTGTTCCACGGGTGGGCGTCAGGGCCTGATGGAGGCCCAGCGTTTCCCGGAGGATTTCGACGGCATCGTGGCCGGTGCGCCAGTGAACTACTACCAGGCCATGAACGCCGCCGGCGTGTGGTGGCTGCAGCGTCTGTTCAAGGACAACTTTGCCGGCAATCTGGCAGTGGACACCGATGGCGATGGCAGCTTCGACAGCGTGAAGCTGCTGCAGACGCTCAACGAGCGGGTGCTGCAGCGCTGCGATGCCAACGACGGCATTCGCGATGGCGTGCTCGGCAATCCCCTAAGCTGCGACTTCGAGCCACGGCGTGACCTGGCGGATCTGCAATGCCCGGCTGGAAGCAGCAGCGATGCCTGCTTCACGCCCGCGCAGCTGCAGAGCGTGGTCGATTTCTACAGCGGGCCGCTCGATGCTGCCGGCAATGTGCTCTATCCCGGCAAGGCGCTGGGCTCGGAACTGGAATGGATCAACCTCTATGTGCCGTCCGCACGCAATCGCAATGCCCCGACCATGCTGGTGGGGCCGGCCGGCGATCACGTGAACTATCTGTTCTACGAAGAGGACCCGGGCATGACGGTGCCCGATCTGAGCAATCCCACCCATGTGCCCGGCCGCAACGCCGTGCTGCCGCAGTTCTCGTGGCTCGACTTCGACATCCATGATCTGGCGCAGGGCAAGGCGTCACTCATGCAGGAACTGATGGACGCCACTGACCCGGACCTGCGTCGCTTCCTGCAGGACGAGGGCGGCAAGCTGCTGCTGTATCACGGCTGGAGTGACTCCCTGTCATCGGCAAAGGCGACGGTGCAGTACTTCGATGCCATGCTGGCGGCAAGCTTTGACGGGGATCGGCAGGCAGCGGGGGAGAGCACCCGGCTGTTCCTGGCGCCGGGCATGGGGCACTGCGGCGGCGGCCCCGGTCCGAACACCTGGGACAAACTGGACGCGCTGGTGGACTGGGTCGAGAACGGCACGGCGCCACAGAGCATCATCGCGACGCACAGCAGCAACGGCGTGGTCGACAACGAGCGACCGCTGTGTCCCTGGCCGCAACAGGCGGTCTACACAGGGCCGGCGGGTGGCCAGGACTCGCCGGCCAACTGGGTGGCCAGCAACTTCAGCTGTCGCTGAGACGTCCCGGCCTCAGACCAGCAGGCGTGCGAGGTAGCGGCCGGTGTGCGAGTCCGGGTGGCGGGCCACCTCTTCCGGCGTGCCCTCGGCGATGATGCGGCCACCGCCGTTGCCGCCTTCTGGCCCGAGGTCCACCACCCAGTCGGCCGTCTTGATGACGTCGAGATTGTGCTCGATCACCACGATGGTGTTGCCGTCATCGCGCAGTCGGTGCAGCACGGCCAGCAATTGCTTGATGTCCTCGAAATGCAGGCCGGTGGTGGGTTCGTCGAGGATGTAGAGCGTCTGGCCGGTGTCACGCTTGGACAGCTCCCTGGCCAGCTTGACCCGCTGTGCCTCGCCGCCGGAGAGCGTGGTCGCCGCCTGGCCCAGGCACAGATACGACAGTCCCACCTCGATCAGAGTCTGCAGCTTGCGCGCAATGGCGGGCACGGCGTCGAAGAACTCGCGCGCATCCTCGATGGTCATCTCCAGCACTTCACAGATGTTCCGCCCCTTGTACTTCACTTCCAGCGTCTCGCGGTTGTAGCGCTTGCCGTGACAGACATCGCAGGCCACATAGACATCCGGCAGAAAATGCATCTCCACCTTCACCACGCCATCGCCCTGACAGGCTTCGCAGCGCCCGCCCTTGACGTTGAAGCTGAAGCGGCCGCTCTTGTAGCCGCGCGAGCGCGCTTCCTGAGTGCCGGCGAACAGATCGCGCACCGGCGCGAAGATGCCGGTGTAGGTGGCCGGGTTGGAGCGTGGCGTGCGACCGATGGGGCTCTGGTCGATGTCTACCACCTTGTCGAGCTGATCCAGCCCCTCGATGGCGCGATACGCGGCAGGGCTGAGAGTCGTGGCGCCGTTGAGCACCGTGGCAGCCAGTGGGTAGAGCGTGGAGTTGATCAAGGTCGACTTGCCCGAGCCCGACACGCCCGTGATGCAGGTGAGCAGGCCGAGCGGAATCCGCAGATCCACCTGCTGCAGGTTGTTGCCACTGGCCCCCAGCAACTGCAGCAGCTTGCGCGGATTCACGGGCGTGCGCTGCGCCGGCACATCGATCCGGCGGTGGCCGGCCAGGTACTGGCCGGTGATGGACTGCTCCGAGGCGAGGATGTCCTGCAGCGTGCCCTGGGCCACGATCTGTCCGCCATGCACCCCGGCCCCGGGGCCGATGTCGATGATGTGATCGGCGTGACGAATGGCGTCCTCGTCGTGTTCTACCACGATGACCGTGTTGCCGATGTCGCGCAGATGAAAGAGTGTGCGCAGCAGACGGTCGTTGTCGCGCTGATGCAGGCCGATGGAGGGTTCGTCCAGGATGTACATCACCCCCACCAGACCAGCCCCAATCTGGCTGGCCAGGCGGATGCGCTGGGCTTCGCCGCCCGACAGGGTATCGGCGCTGCGGCTCAGGCTCAGGTAGTTCAGACCCACGTCGATCAGAAAGCGCAGGCGCTCCTGCAATTCCTTGAGAATCTTCTCGGCGATGGTGGCGCGCGCCCCGTGCAGGACCAGCGCGTGGAAGTAGGCGGCCGCGTCACTGATGGTCATGGCCGAGACGCCGGGCAGGTTCATGCCTTCGATGTAGACGCTGCGCGCTGCCGGCTTCAGTCGCGTGCCCTCACAATCGGGACATGGCTGCGAACTGAGAAAGCGCGCCAGATCCTCGCGCACCATGCTCGACTCGGTCTCGTGATAGCGCCGCTCCATGTTGGGCAGGATGCCTTCGAAGCGGTGGCGTCGCGTGTGCGTGTCGCCACGCTCGTTCAGGAACTGAAAGTCGATCTCTTCGCTGCCGCTGCCGCGCAGGATGATGTCGCGATGTTGCGGGCTCAACTCGCACAGAGGCGTGTCCAGTGCAAAGCCATAGTGATTGGCCAGCGAGGTGAGCATCTGGAAGTAATAGAAATTGCGCCTGTCCCAGCCGCGAATCGCGCCTTCGGCAAGGCTGAGCGAATCATCGGTGACCACCCGTTTCTCGTCGAAGAACTGCTTCACTCCGAGCCCGTCGCAGCTGCTGCAGGCGCCAGCAGGATTGTTGAAGGAAAACAGCCGCGGTTCCAGTTCGCTGATGCTGTGGCCGCACAGAGGGCAGGCGAAGCGCGAGGAGAACAGCAGCTCTTCCTGCGCGGATGCCGAGCCATCCTCGTTCATGAAGGCCACCACGGCGAGACCGTCGGCCAGCTGCAGGGCGGTCTCGAAACTTTCGGACAGTCGCTGCTGGATGTCGGCACGCACCTTGAGGCGGTCGATCACGGCCTCGATGCTGTGCTTCCTGTTCTTTTCCAGCTCGGGGGGGTATTCCAGCTCCGTCACGAGGCCGTTGACGCGCGCACGGATATACCCGTTGCTCTTCAGCTCGCTGAACACGTGCAGGTGTTCACCCTTGCGTTCGCGCACCAGGGGCGCCAGCACCATGAAGCGGGTGCCCTCGGGCAGGGCCAGCACCTGATCGACCATCTGGCTCACGGTCTGCGCCTGCAGCTTCCTGTGATGTGTCGGGCAGTACGGATCGCCCACGCGGGCGAAGAGAAGGCGCAGATAATCGTGGATCTCGGTGATGGTGCCGACGGTGGAGCGCGGGTTGTGCGAGGTGGACTTCTGCTCGATGGAGATGGCAGGCGACAGGCCCTCGATGTGATCGATATCGGGCTTGTCCATCATCGACAGGAACTGCCGCGCATAGGTCGACAGGGACTCGACATAGCGGCGCTGGCCTTCCGCATAGAGCGTGTCGAAAGCCAGAGACGACTTGCCGGAACCGGACAGGCCGGTGATCACCACGAGCTTGTCGCGGGGAATGCTGACATGCAGATTCTTGAGGTTGTGGGTACGTGCCCCTCGCACAATGATCTGGTTCATACAACTCCGGGCACGTGCCGTGACGACGAAAAGTCAGCCCGGGATTATGATCAAGTCCGCAGCCCAGAGCAAAGCCCGAGGCGTGCGTTTCTATTGATGCTATGCTTGCGTTAGACTACCGGCCCGCCGTATGACACGGCGGCGACAGGTGCGGGCAGACACCGCGAAGGGCACAACGAGGAGACAATCGTGGCGAGCAGAGGCGTGAACAAAGTAATTCTGGTGGGCAATTGCGGTGCGGATCCGGAGACACGGAACCTGCCCAGTGGCGGTGCTGTCACCAACCTGACGCTGGCCACCAGTGAAACGTGGAAGGACAAGAACACCGGCGCCCAGCAGGAAAAGACGGAATGGCACCGCGTGGTGTTCTTCAACCGTCTTGCCGAGATCGTCAACGAGTACGTGCGCAAGGGGTCCAAGCTCTACATCGAAGGCAGCCTGCGCACGCGTTCCTGGGAACAGGACGGCATCAAGCGCTATGCCACCGAGATCGTCGCCAACGAGATGCAGATGCTCGACTCCCGCGGCGGCCAGACCGGTGGCATGAACGACACTCACTACGACAGCCAGTTTGGCCAGGAAGTGCCGGCACAGTACGGCAACACCCGTCCTCGCGAAGCCGCTCAGACGCCCGCGCGCCCGGGATCGCAACCGCCAGCCGGTTTCGACAACTTCGATGACGATATCCCGTTCTAAGCGACATAGGGTTGTGATGCAAGGTCAACAGGCAAGGTGAAGCCACTAGTCTTCGGGGCCGAAAGTGCGGTCGGCAAAGAACTGCTGAAACAGTTTCAGGCAAGGGGTGTCAGCTACGTGGCCCTGGAGCCCGGACGCACTGACCCTCGCGATTCTCTCGGTCTCGCCAAGCTGATCACTCAGGCGGAACCCGATCAGGTCATCAATCTTTCCTCCTTCCATGCGGGCAGCCAGCTGGCCGTCAGGGAAGCTGAGCGGCAGCCGGCGCAGTGCGAGCTCATCAACCATGAACAGCCCTCGGTCATCGCCCAGGTCTGCGATCATCTGGCCATTCCCCTGCTGCATCTCTCCACGGCCTATGTATTCAACGGTGACAAGAAGCTTGGTTACAACGAGCAGGATGTGGTGAAGCCGCTCGGCGTCTACGGTGCCAGCTCCCTGCGGGGCGAGGAAGCCATCTCGGCCAGCCTGCACCGGCATGTGATCGTGCGCTCGGGCTGGATCTTCGGAGCGGGTCAGGATGAACACATCCGGCGCTGGATCCGTGAGGCGAGGGACAACGAAGGCGCGGTGAATGTTCTGCGTCGCAAGTTCAGCCCGACGCCGGTGGAAGATGTGGCGCGCGTACTGGTGGCCATTGCGCATCAGATCGACTGTCACGCCAATGTCTGGGGTATCTACCACTATTGCGGGCTGGAGACCAAGCGCGAGAGCGAATTCGTGCAGCATGTGCTGAAGCTTGCCGCCCAGCACGACGAGAGTATCTACCGCCTGCTCGATCACCTGAGCCTCAACCTGCAGCGAGTAGATCCGCCCGAGATCGTCAACACCACCCTGGCAACGAAGAAGATATTCGATACCTTCGGCATCAAGCAGCGGTCGTGGCATGGCAATCTGCAGAACCTGATCAAGAGTTACTACAAGCCCCGCCCCGGCGGAGCGACCGAAGAGGATTGACCCGATGTCCGCTGCCCCTGGTGCCCGCCTGACCTCCATCGAAGAAGCCCTGACCCGTCTGCTGGCAGACATGGAGGTGGTGGCCGGCACGGAAACTGTGGCCATCAAGCGCTCGGCGAACCGCGTCCTGGCCCAGGCCGTGGATGCACCCATCGACGTGCCGGGTTACGACAACAGTGGCATGGACGGTTACGCCCTCGACAGCTCGGCACCGCAGGACGCCCCGTTGCGAGTCTCCCAGAGGATCGTGGCCGGCAGCGAGGCTGAGGCACTTGCACAGGGCACGGTTGCCCGTATCTTCACGGGCGCGCCATTGCCACTGGGTGCCGACGCCGTGGTCATGCAGGAGAACTGCGTGCGCGAAGGCGACGAGCTGCGCATTGTGCAACCCGTCGCGGCTGGCGAGAACGTGCGTCGCGCCGGCAGTGATGTGCAGCGCGGGTCCCGCCTTTTCGAGGCCGGTCACCGACTGCGGGCGCCGGATGTCGGCATGTTGGCCGGCGTCGGCATGGCCTGGGTGGAGGTACGCACGCCGTTGCGAGTCGCACTGCTAACCACGGGTAACGAGCTGGTCCGCCCCGGGCAGCTACTGGCCCCGGGGCAGATCTACAATTCGAATTTCTACACGCTGCGGGCCCTGCTGCGCAGTCTGGGTCACGAGATTCTGGACTGCGGCATCGTGCCTGACTCCCTCGCGGCGACGGAAGAAGCCCTGCGCGCCGCAGCTCAGAACACCGACTGCATCATCAGCAGTGGCGGTGTCTCGGCAGGCGAGGAAGATCATGTGCGCCATGCCCTGGAGCGCGCTGGCGAGCTGACCCTGTGGAAGCTGGCGATCAAGCCGGGCAAGCCCTTCGCCTGCGGCCGCATTGCGGGCAAGCCATTCTTCGGTCTGCCGGGCAATCCGGTCTCGGCCATCGTGAATTTCGCCCTGATCGTGCGGCCTTGTCTTGAACGCCTCGGCGGTGTGCGTGTAGAGCCATCGATCCCGTGGAAGCTGCCGGCAGACTTTGCGCTGCCGCAGTCGGGTGTGCGTCAGGAGTATCTGAGGGTGCGTGTGGACAGAGCAGCAGAGGGCATGCCGGCACTGCGGCTGACCGGCAATCAGGGGTCGGCAATGTTGTCGTCCGTGAGTCATTGTGACGGCCTCGCCGTGGTGCCTCCCCACACTGCTGTAGCGCTTGGCGACTGGTTGAGATTCATTCCCCTTAGTGAGATAGTCGGTCCCGTGTGAAGGAGCAGGAAACCATGCAAGTCCCGTCATCTCTTTTCTTGCGCAAACCAGTGCCTGACGGCGCGCTGGTCCCGCTCGTGCCCTTGCTCTTGCTGTTGGCCCTCAATGGCTGTCAGCCCGTGCAGCCTGCGCGCGTGGTGGAAGCACCGGCGCCTGAACCCGTCGTCGAAGACACGTCTGCCGCCGATATCGCGGCAGCCGAAGCGGCCTTCGAGGCGCAGCTGCGTTATCAGCGGCAGATAGCCGACCTCAACTACGAAGGCATCAAGGCGCTCAACGCGAATCGCCTGTTGACGCCTCCGGAATCCAGCGCGCATGCCTATTTTTCCCGAGTGCTCGCCATCGAGCCAGACAATGCTGCAGCGCTCAAGGGCATTCAGGACATCGTCGGGAAATACCTGCAGCTCGCGCAGCAGGCGAGCACCCAGGGGCTTTACGACAATGCGAAGTCGTATCTGCGGCGCGCAGAGGAGGTGGATCGCAGTCACGGCGGCATTGCGCCGGCCTGGGCTGCTCTGGAAGCCGCGATGACGACCTCGGATGTGATACACAGCCTGAACGCCCGTGACCTCGCCAATCGAGCAGAGTCGCTGACCGCCCAACTGGCCAGCATCGCCGTGCAGGCGCGTGAGTCCGGCGCCTTCTTTCTCATCACCGCACCGAATGACGCCCAGGCGCGCTGGATCTACGCCCAGATGCAGGCGGCCGTGGAAGGCCATCGGCTGCGTGGCAATATTGAACTCGGAGAATCGCCCACCATCCGCCTGATCATGCCGTCCGATGACGCCTGACGCGCCTGCGAGGTCCGCTCATGTTGCTTGATCGTCTCAAGTCGCGCCTGCCGTCTCCGGCAGGGTGGCATTCCCTGGGCCTGATCGGCAAGGCGGCTGCTGCCGTGCTGGCCGCCTGGCTGCTCGTGATCCTGGTGCTTGGCGTGTACTTCAGTGCCGAGCCCGATCCGTTCTCGGTGCAGGATGTGACCACGCAGAAGCTGGCCGGCGTCAGACCGGTAGCCGGAGCGGCGACAGCGGCGAGCCTCATCATTGCGGCACAGACTCTGCTCGACAAACCGGGTGGTTTCCTCAGCAATGACGTCGCCCCTCCCGGGGTACTCCTCGACGATATCCCCAACTGGGAGTTCGGCGTGTTGGTGCAGGTGCGCGATCTGTCGCGGGCTTTTCGTGAGAATTTCAGTCGGTCCCAGTCGCAGTCAGCCGAGGATGAGGATCTCGTGATCGTGGAACCTCAGTTCCATTTCCCGAATGACAGCTGGCTGTTCCCGCCCTCCGAGGGAGAGTACCGCCGTGCCATTGAAGCAATGGAATCCTATCTGCAGCGCATCGCCGACAACGATGTCGAGGATGCCCAGTTCTATGCGCGTGCCGACAATCTCGCGCGCTGGCTGGTGAATGTCGAGTCGCGTCTGGGCAGTCTGTCGCAGCGCCTGAGCGCCAGTGTCGGGCAGTTGCAGATGAACACGGACACCGCGGGAGAGCCTGCTGCCGTGCAGTCCACGGCAGTGCCCGGGCAGCGTGTTGTGCGCACACCCTGGCTGCAGATCGACGATGTGTTTTACGAGGCGCGCGGTGCCACCTGGGCATTGCTGCATTTCCTGCAGGCCGTCGAGGTCGACTTCGAGAGCGTGCTGCGCGACAAGAACGCGCTCGTGAGTGTGCGTCAGATCATTCGTGAGCTCGAGGCCAGTCAGCGCACCGTGTTCAGCCCTGTGATCCTCAATGGTGGCGGGTTCGGTTTGTTTGCCAATCATTCGCTGGTCATGGCCAACTACATCTCGCGTGCCAATGCGGCCATCATCGATCTGCGCGAATTGCTGTTGCAGGGCTGAATATCGCTCGCGGGAAATCTTCACTAGGTGGCAGCATCTGCCTGTGTTAGAGTACTGCCTGAGCTTTGGCTGAACTGCCAAAGGCGTCATCGTTAATTGCAAGGTCCTCCCGGCACATGGCCGCGAAAGTCCCCTCTCTGAGTGTCAATTACTGCATGCCGCACTGTGTGTATCGCACAATCCATGGCAACGCTGTTCCGCGGTCGAGATTCCTGCACCTTCCCTGAAGGCTGCCTGCGCTTGCGCCGCTCCCGGCTGTCTTTTTTTCTGTTCGCAGGCAATACCGCCCGAGTGGCCGGCATTGTGCATTGAACATCAAGGTGCCTGATGGCACTTTCAGGAGTCTTATGAGTTTTGCAAATCTCGGGCTGTCCGACGCGCTGTTGAAAGCCCTGCACGATCAGTCCTACACCGCACCCACACCCATTCAGGCGCAGGCCATACCCGCGATTCTGCAGGGGCATGATGTGATGGCCTCGGCCCAGACAGGCACCGGCAAGACTGCGGGCTTCACACTGCCACTGCTGCAGAAGCTGGCGTTGCAACCGCGCGCGGGCGGCAATCACATCCGTGCACTCGTGCTGACCCCGACGCGAGAGCTCGCAGCCCAGGTGCATGACAGCATCGAAACCTATGGCAAGTATCTGTCGCTGCGCTCCGCCGTCGTGTTTGGGGGCGTGAAGATCAATCCACAGATGTTGAAGCTGCGCGGCGGTGTTGAAATTCTGGTGGCAACGCCGGGTCGTCTGCTCGATCTGTTCCAGCAGAACGCCGTGAAGTTCGATCAAGTGAACACCCTGATTCTTGATGAGGCCGACCGCATGCTCGACATGGGCTTCATCAATGACATCCGCAAGATTCTGGCGCGGCTGCCGAAGCAGCGGCAGAACCTGCTTTTCTCAGCCACTTTCTCTCCCGAGATCCAGGAGCTG
>Ga0255209_1000467_pt1 | contig 12376 bp, 6 predicted proteins | sample Miss_Miss_RepC_8_FD_183026 | JGI IMG/M metagenome (GOLD analysis project Ga0255209, IMG submission 183026) | Freshwater microbial communities from Mississippi River, Louisiana, United States - Miss_Miss_RepC_8d | ecosystem: Environmental > Aquatic > Freshwater > River | place: USA: Louisiana...
TTGTTATAGCGTTCACCGAGAGATAATGGATTCATGATGCTCGTTTGCCAATTGTCGCCCATCCCTTTTCCCCGCCCTTCTTTATACCATCTTCGCAATGTGAAACAAAATGTGATTGGTTGACTATACCAATAAAAGTAATTGAATTTTAGTATACATATACACATAATAAAAGAGACACATAGAAGAAGGATAATATAATGAAAAAAAAATGGTGGGTATTCCATTATATTATAACTACAAAAAGCACGCTTACTCAACTACGCAACCTTTTTCAATATATACAAATATTGGTATTCATTGAGAACATGAACTAGATCGACTTGTCCAGTAACGGTAAATCCAACCTCTTTTGCAATTTCAAGCATCTCTCGGTTTGTCGGCATATAATAGGTATGAATGTTCTCTCGAACTTTCCCTGTCTTATCGTCGACGATCTTTTCAACAAACTTGCCGACATTCTTTTCCTTGGTGGTTTTCTTTGTCTCTATCTTTCCCTTTGTTGGAGGTGGAGATATAAAGTCTGACTTATATTGAAAACTACGAAACTTTACGAGAGAATTGGTAATCCTTTCTTTGGCGTAAGTTTGTGGAGATACCAAGAATAGGGGTTTTCCTCCAGGAACAATTGGGTCGAAATGATTACGGTCTACAAGATGAAGAATAAGATACCCTTCTGGTTTTAGCCACTTATAACAGTTACGAAAGAATGCGCGCTTGTCTTTGACATAATACACTGTAAAATAGAAGCATGTAAGAACATTGAATTCTTCATCACTAAATAACATGGGTTTCATGAAATCGCCCTTCACAAATTTAGATGATGGGTATAGGTCTCTTGCATTTTTAAGCATTGCGTCTGATTTATCGCATCCAATCACCGATATAACGCCTTTATGCTTTAACATATCGACGTGATGTCCTCTACCACATCCTAGGTCACACACTTTGAATTTTTTGACTTCTTCATCATTACCTTTTAATGCACCGGTAATATGGATGATTTCATCCACTTCTGCTTTTATTTTATTAGGCTGAATGAAGAGTTCATCATAAATATCCGCATAAAAACTATCGTAGATTTCATCGTTTTCAAACACTTTATATTTATCTCGTTGTTCAAATCCTTCTGCATGTACGGAAAAGTCGCGCTTAATGAAACATAGAATCATGATTAATATCAACATGATTGTTAGTATTTCCCACTTTGTTAGCAAACGAATATAACTTGATAATGACGCAAAAAATGGCATGAAAACAAAGTTTTTTTCAATATAGTTATATCTTTATTACTAGTATCTGTTTATAAAATATTTCTTATCGTTAATCTCACGCAAAAAAAAACAAAAGAATTAATAACCAACCACAGTTCACGAGAAATGTCTGAACCTTATGAAATCAATGATATTCGAAGTGAAAGTGATTTTCGAGGTATCACTTTTTCATCTTATAAAAAAACCGATGTGCGAAAAGAATTACTGGATAGTTTATCTAGTTCAAAAATTGAACCAGCTTGTTACTGGAGTGCAGAACTCGTTTGTTCTGGACATTATCTCGAGTTATGGGACATTATTATTACATTTGTAAGTAAGTATATTCATTTAGCCAATCCTAAACTACCGCTTTATATTGAAATGCGATATGAGAGTTTTAAATCAATTATATCGAACGGATACGCTGGAAATGAACTCCGCTTGCGAAATAACCCAAAAATGCGTTCACTATTTGCAGAAATCGTTTGTGTTCTTGCAAATTCGAAACGACAACACAAATACGATAGTGTAAAAATAAAGAAGAAAGAAGAATATGATATTGCCACAATGTCGCAGCGTTTGAAAGCACCGCGAGTAGATTATGCGCAAGAGTTTTTTAGAGAAAAAGATCCAAAAGAGATATTTATTGCGATAAACGAATTCACGTATCATATCTCTCGAGATTCAAAAAATACACTCTTGGCGTGTTATTGGGTAGAATGGGTTGTAGAGTTTGAGACGATTTGTAAAGCCAAGAAAGAAACGTGTCGATGCGAGCGTCGTTCACATATTCCTGTGGATGATAAACTACAGTTCGACCCAATTTGGATGTTGTGGGATATCATTATTGCACGATGCAGTAATACTGAAGATTATTCACCACTTACACAGAAAATAGTGAATAGTCTATTACGTTTGTATTGTGTAAGATTTACACCTGGTGTGCGCAAGAAACGGCGCTACCTTATTTATTTTGCAATATCACTTCTTACAACTGAATATGACAGTAGAATCGAAATGATTAATGAACGTCTAGTGATAGAAACGGCAGTTGATAATATTAATTCTATTTACAAACAAATCAAGCAACATGAAATTAGTCCGGATACAGATTACTTATTTTCATCAGCAGGTTATAAAGGAGATAAAAATGGAGATTTAGAACGCACAATCAAGCGACTAGAAGCACTGAATTCTATGAATACAGTTGTGCGGAAGACGAACAGTGAGAGTGAAAATAGCATCAATTCCACAAATTCGACACAACAACTTCAACGTAAATATAACCCATACGAATAATGTATGTTATATATAACAATGTCACTTCCTTCTTTTAAATTTACAAATATTGGCGTTCCAACAAGCAATGAACGTGTAAATAGCGGTATGTCTTCTGTCTCAAAAATGGATAAAACAGGTATATTATCAAGTATTACAGAAAAGGCACAAGATACATTCAAAGATGTTAGGTTACCGGATATTTCAATAGATAGAGACAGCAGTATAAACAGTGACACAGACACAGACAATTTATTATCTTTTACCAGTTTGATAAAAATAATACTAGTTATTGTTATTTTATGGTTTATGTGGACTAGTTTATCAAAAAATGACGACTTTTATTTAGGGATGGGTCAAGTTGGTCACAATTTACAAAACTTTTTAAAAACAATGGAAAAGAAAGGTCGTGAAGTTATTTCACGTATAACAAATCAACCGTTCGATGAAGATAATAGTAGTAATAATGAAAGCAGTAGTGACAGTGATAGCGACAGTGACGAAGAAAGTAAACTACGTAACTCCAACAAGAAACAAAAACAGATGGTATCTCGAGTAAACCCGGCAACACATGAAGCACCAATACCACCATCGATGTCAAACAGTTCTAATAAAACACCGGGATTTATACACGATGAATCAAAGTATACATTTTTAGATAAAGCTAATAAAAAATATACAGGACCTTCACCACGCGCAGATGATACAACCAGTGTAACACAAAAACAACAATCCGGAAAAGCCGGTTATTGCTACATTGGTGAAGATCGCGGATTCAGAAGTTGTGTTAGGGTAGAAGCTGGTGATAAATGTATGTCAGGTGAAGTATTCAACCGTCATGACATATGCGTAAATCCTACATTAAGGGAGTAACTTATGAAGATGAATATTTAATCTCGGGTGTATATTCAAATGTATCGCTCGTCTGTTCTTCATTGGTTAAACTAAAAACTAACGTAATTGAAACCGTATAAGCAGTTCCAACAACGATAATTTCACGACCAGCTTGAATCGCTGGAATACGAAATTTATGTTCTCCAGTTCCAGCGATTTCCTGATTGAATATATTTAGATTGGTTTGAAATGATGCATTCAAACCATTTACTTTCACTGTTGATATTTTATTTACATCTACCCATGCAGTATTAATGGTAAATGTCATTTCTGCATATTCTAATCCAGATGGCGTGTAACTACCTATAATATTTACGATACTAGCTTTTGTTGTAGTTGGTTTAACAATCACTTCTGTTTTACTTGTTTCATTACTCGTCAAATATCCATTATAAGCTTGTAAAACCACAGAGTATAAACCTGACACTAAATCATTTTGACTAAAACGACCAATATCGGAACTGAATGAAGTTCGCGTATCTGTGCTTGTAACATTATAAAGAACAGTAATGGTCTGAAGTGGTGCCGGTGGTGTAATTGTTATATAATAAATTATTATTGGACTTCCCCCTGTATCCGGTTTATCCCAAGTGATATTGATATAATTTTTTGAAATATCGGTAATGACTGGTGGAAGTAAACCATATTTTGATGTTAAAACAACATTTTTCGGAACACTCGGTTTCATCAATGTTCGCGCAGTTAAAATTGCAGATTCTGGTCCAGTGCCATTTTGATTGATTGGTTCTATTTTGATGTTGTATTTATTTTCGTTTTCTAAGTTACGTAAAATATAGCGACGTTGGAGTGAACCAGGTGTCTCGATAATTACATTACTAATATCAAGCACTTCAGTTGTCCATGTTAGCGTTGGAACTTTACGATAATATAATTTGTATTGACGAATTGGCGGACCATTGTATGCACCGTTTGCGTTACCTGTATTTACTGGGTCTGTCCATTTTAAATCAACCATCAAATTCTGTCGTTCATCCAATGTGTTTGTAAAGGCAAAATCGCTAATAATAGATGGTGTTGATGAGGTTTTTATAGTGATTGTTGCTGGAACATTTGATAATCCACGTTCATTTCCTGAAAATACTGAAATGTAATAAACAGTATTAGTTCTAATTTCTACTATATTTGGTATTCTTTCAAATACCACTGTATTTCCATTAATTTCGCCAGATATTGGATTATAGGTTGCATCTGCTGCTGCAGTCTCATCTGCAGGTTTATAAGGAAATACACTTTTGTATGGTTTCCATGTATTATTGTCTTCTGAGTATGTGATGACATATCCGACGATAGGAAAACCGCCATTTGAATCCGGCGCATCCCATACTAGCGTAATACGATTATTGATTATGTCGTATTCTTTTATTTTCAAGTTTATTGGTTCTGTTAAAATTGTCTTTGTTATATTCGTAGGAACTTGAAGACCTGCTTGGTATTGATAAGTGCGTTTGTAATTATACAAATTAATTGATGCGTCATAACACAAAAGTCGTTCTGGACCAGGAACTCCGCAGGCACTCGTTAGACCGCACAACACTCTTCTACTATTTGCTGATGTCAGCGGACATATTAACGTCGTAACATTCCCTACTGTTTCTGAGAGATAGTTTCTTTCATTCCCGATTTTTCGATTCAACTCACCTCGAGCTGCTTTTGCGTATTTTTGACTTTTAGTAAGTCCGCCAACATTATTATTGTATTTGAGAATCTCGGCTTTTCTACGCATATCATATACTTCATCCACTTCACTAGCACTTAGTGGATTACCTGTAGTACTATTTATCAAGTTAGAAGACCTACATTCTGGTTTAAAACGTGTCCAAAAATTGCGATTGTATGGATTTGTGTAAAAAAGGTTGAAATTACAATTAATAATTGGTGGAGTGATATTGAAAATATTCACATTAAAAAATATAGATTTTTTATTGAAATTTGTGGTTTCTGGTTGTGTTATCGTAATGGATACAACACCTGGACCATAAATATATGCAGTATATGTAGTTCCAATAAGCACAACTTTTAATAATGAATCATCAGATGAACTCATTTCAAATGTTGCATCTGGATCACTGTTATTAGATACTGGCGGTGTAATAATAAACGAACGGTCAGTTGTCATTTTATTCATATCACTCAGCCGGTATATTGTGTTCGTTAAACCAGTATTTATAGATGGTATTTGACCTATAAATGTTGGCGTAGATTTGATAATACTTAACTTGATGGTTGTTGTGAACCCATTCGATTCACCGATTTTTTGACTAGAACGTTCGTAAATTGGTGTTTCTTCTTGAAGAAATTTGATTGGAATTGGGTTAGGTGAACCATCTGCAAACAGTGTAACTTTTTTGAATAAGATTTTTTTACCAGATATAGTAAAATTGTCGTTACTAAATTGAAATGTGCGTATATCAGTAAGTTTCAAATAATAGATAACTTCATCATAGTCATCTGTTCCAGTATATACATTTTTACGCGTGGTTGTCGCAAAATCCGAAAAGTTAAGCTCAAATACACCATCTAAATATTCTCGTGTAATTACACCATTTATGTCAGCATTAGCTATACTATATTTTCCAACACCTGTAAATGGTTTTATGGCGATTGATGTCGGTGTTTTTGTTATTGTAATTGGAACAACGATTTTTTTTAATTGGTATGAAACTGTGTCATCATCAAGTCCAGAAGCTTGATATGCAGATTGTCTCATTTCCATTCGAAATATAGCTTGTGTTTGTCCAAGAACAAAACCACCAGAAACATCATAAATACCATTAATTACAAGAGCGTTACGGTAAGGTAATCGTATTGAAGATGCGCCCGGATTTATATACGATTCAACTGCATTATCAGATAATCCGGAAGGTTGTGGAATGACATAATAATCACGGTCAAATGTTACCACCGATATCGCGTAGTTATTTGTTGGAAATGAAAACACAATGTTGGATTTGTTATTCGAGGAGGACAAATTGATTAATGGAATAACACCTATAAGTGTTTTTCGCATATTTACAAGTTCGATTGGAACATCTGTGTCGCGTGGTGGAGACCCATTAGGAACACCTGGTATCGTGAATGTTCCTGGAACCATCGTAAACGTGGTTCTATAATTCAATGAATACACATTGTATCGTGTTGTAACTCCTTCTGTCGTTGTATCAAAATATACATCACCATATACAGTTTGTCCATTTACATCTGTTGTTATTGTCTGTTGTAATGGAGGAAACCAATCTGGTATTATCGCCATTTATATTTTTTTACACGTATACTGACGCACTATTGCTGATATGTAAATGTAAAAAAATATTATCGCATATACCAACTGTTCGAAAGGTAATTCAAATTCTTTCCAGTATTTTCTAGATTCACATTTGACACCATCTTCATATTCGGGCCTTCATCAAGAAGGCTCTTGATCTTATTGGAACCAATAGAATAATTAAAGTATTGAATGGTTGAAATATAACCACTGAAACGATTCTTCGATTTCTCTTCGCCAATATATACATTTCCGTAGTTTTGGATAGGAACACCAGATGTTCGTTTACGTTGTACAAGTCGCCCATTGATATACAAGTCGATCACATTGTTTGTAACACGAATAACTGCATTTACCCAATTTTTCATTGGAATATCAGTAGCGATGAGTTGTTCATGCAAATTCTTCTTCTTGTCAACTGTATTACTACTCTTTCCACTTACATCGACAACGGCCATTAATGATATATTAGCACCCTTATCTTTACGGTCAGGGTTTGTAGTCGTAATATCGTCTGAAAATTTTATATACAACCCTGGAGCATTATTGGGATAATATATACCATCCTCACTTGACTTTGTTCCTTCACCTCCTTTGCTAAATATTCTTGAGTATTTACCTTTATTAATTGGAACCTGGTTTATAAAAAACCATGCAGACCATGTATATTCTAAACCACCATCTTCATTCATCGAGCGAGAAATTAAAATAGAATCCTTCTTTGCTGGATTTTGATTTACAATAATTGCCATATCTTCTGTGTTTGCTGTTCCATTCAAAACATATGGTGACATGGAGGGAAGTAATAAATAAGATATACCAATAATTGCTAGTTTAATTGCAACAGATAACACAATGAAAACCATTAAAATAAATGCAAACTTTGCAACAAGACTATTTGATTCCATAAATTCTTTTAAACCGAAACCACTTCCTCCTAATGAAGATAACCCTGCATCACCAGGACTGGAAAAACTAGAACCAATACTACCTAAAGGTCCTCCTCCACCTGCTCCACTAGCATTACTTACACTCATTTTCTAAATAGTTATTGCGTATATATTACTATATATATGTAATAAAAAAACAATCATATTCATTGAACACGAATTATGTGCTCACGCTTGATTGTTCTTGGTTATCTACAATAAAACTTAATTTAACTTTGTATTTGTTGAGAACATCACTCCATGGACTTCCACCAAAACCTTGAGAGTAAATATCCCATGCTTCTTGTGGCGCAATCGGCGCTGCCTTTAGTTTAACATTGGTGATAAATCCAATATCTTCTGTTTTCTTGCTAGCATCGCCTAAAACAATTGTATCTGTTTCATTGAATCTGGAACCTAGATTTACAACGCACGATTTCACCATCTTACCGTCAACATACACATCCATTGCAGAACCATTAAAACTTATGATGAGATTCACCCACTTTTGAAGAGGAAACTCAGCAACTTCACACAAACCATCATCAGTTGTTGAACTAGAACGAGGTATAATTTGAATCGTATTGGTATCATTCTTGAACTGGACCTGAAAAATAACATCATTTCCGCTGTTCTTCTTGAACGAAACTACTTTAGCACCGTTCACCCATTTCTTGATGTAAAACCAAATTGAAATTGCACTATTCGCTTTGAAACTACTTGGTAGATTTGATCCTTGTAATGTTGTTTCGTTGAGCCATTTTTGCATTGCTCCTAAACTTGTGTACGTTGTCGTTAATGCCTTAAAAATGACATATAACAACAGAAGAATTACAATGACTGCGAGAACGAGTTTGGAATTCATGTATTTATAATATTAATTGTATAAATATTATAGATATTATAATACATTTGCATTATTTTCAATTATTGAGAATATATTGTTGTAGTGCCAGCTGACTTGACTTCATCTTCTACCGTCTTTGTTCCAATCATTGGCGGATTTTGTGACCGTAACATGGTATAGGTCCAACGTATTTGCTCCTTCGTAAGAGGATATTTATGAAATGCAAAGTTACAGATATTTCCGTTCAATCCTTTATTGTCAGTTGTGTCACCGATGGTAATCGGTTTCAGTAGAATATCTGGCATGATGAAGTTGCTCTTGAATACAAGTTTATTGTTCAGGAAGAAATCCATATTTTTACCGTCATAATTTATTACGAAATAGTTCCATCGCTGAAGAGGAACATCCGAATCTAATTCTTCATCTTCGATTGACATTTGAACAATTGCTTTCTTTTCTTCTGAACCTTTTTGCGCCTTCACAAGTGAGTTATAATTGGTTCTTGAGTTATAGATGATCTCTTTTTTTGATTCCTTGTCAGCTGAATTTAATGTGTTACAATGGATCTTCAGTTCGTTTTTGGCGACATTGTATGTCATTTTTGGTACATCTCCGAAATTAAATATTTCTAAATCTGTCGATTTGGATGTAACATTGTTATTCAAGAAAAACCAACCAGAAATGGCATATTGGTACCTCTTCTTCTCTTCGATTGGGCAATCTTCTGCTTTATCTTCTGGTGTACGATCTACACCGGTATTGTGAAAAATGAAAATCTCTTTGCTTTGTGTGTTTAATTTCGTGTCGTATTTTTGTTTAAGTGACTTAGGTGCGAACACGATTTGAGAACCAGAAGCTCCGATATAGTTAAGTAAATAAGGTCCTCCGTATAAGATGGCAATAAGGAGGATTTCAATTGCCACAATTACCCAAATTGTGCGTGTAGTGTCTCCGAATGTTCCTTGTAAACCTTGAACAAGGTCCAAAAAGAGACATGGAATATAAATGATACACGCCCATAATAATTTCAAAAGTCTTATACCGAGAATTGATTTTGTAAGATGAAAGATGAACATAATTGCAATCAATGCAATCATCAGGGAGTGTTGTTTGTAGTAAGAAAGAATGCATAATATGATAAGGAACATTGTATTACCAATAAAACGCATGTTCGATAATAAATTCGACATTGGCGCCATCGTTGGTTTTTCATCTGCAGGTGCACCCGGTACAGGTGGTAATTTGTTATCTGATATTTCTAACAAGTAATGAAATAAAATAATCACGATAGCTAAAGCAGTCATTCCAGTTACAGACATACGATTTTTGTCATCCTTTTCGGTATCGTAGATCAAGACAACCACCAATAACACAATGTAGATAATATGTGTCATTCCAAAGGTCAGCTGTCGCATTGGACTACTGGAATCCTCTGGTTTTAAATCATTGAATACATAGTCTTCTGGGTTCTTGGAATTTGTTGCCTTGAATTTCTCTCGGAGAAATGCGACAAGACCGGCAATACCAACAATTCCAATTACAGTATAAATTGCATATGCAGTTGGGGTGCTCAAGTTATCAGTAAAACTCGTAGTTACATCTTCATAATTTGTTGCGTCACTTGGTGCTTTATTGTCTGAACCAAATTTGTATACTGTATAAATAATTCCCAATATCATTATGACAAATGCAATGACGATGAAAATGACTTTAATCAACTTCCCAACAGCATTTACTTTGGTTTGATCAACGGATTCTAATGGGCTATTTCCAGATTGTGCTTGTGATTGCGCCGGTTCAGATGTTTTGGGTTTACTGACATCATTTGCAACAGCAGCTGCTGTAACAGATACAGGAGTAGCAGCGGCAGCAACAGCAGCACCCTTACTTATAGCAACATCTTCTGGTGTCAAAATCTTACCTAGACCAAACAAACGGAGGTCTGTGCCTCGTTGATTCAGTTCTGTTCCGGTAGCTGCAGTCCATTTTGTAAAGTCCCATTTTGCCTTTTCATTATTGAATGAATTGCCCCATTCTGGTTTATTGAATAAGTTTCCAATAAACAATGGAATAAAGTATAAAATAAGTTTAAATACAGAGAACAACAGTAATGGAACCAAGTATACTGAAGTCAAGAAAAGTCGTAACCAGCGTACTACATTATTATCCTTTTCAAATAAAGAATGTGGTGTTGCACTGGGAATATGGTAAAATGCTGGAATGCAGCAGAATCCAAATATAATAACTAGAGCGATCGCCCAACCCCAATTATCAGGAACATAAGGTAATGATGAATCATCTTTACGGGTTTCATTAAGATACTTCCAATACCATGATAATCCAATGAGTATAACTGCAATAGGTCCAAAAGTAGCTAAAATATAATTTTTCCCACCTACATTTTTATTTTCCGTGTATTGCCATACTTGGATTGAGTCGATGAATTTTGTAAAAATATCCAGTCCACCTACATTTTGTTCTTTCACCATTGGTAATAATAATATTGCGCAAAGTAACAGACCAACAATGAATACAATGAAAAAAGTGTCAAGTAGTTCTTTTACTTTCGGAAACATATCGCCGCGAAATGACTTTGCGATCCAATCCATCGTCGCTTCAGATGTGGTTATTTTTGTAAATGTCATAGAAACGCAAAGAACTACAAGTATAATCGTTAAGAATGGAATCCATCGCGACATTTGAGCTAATACAACTGCTATTACACTGAAATTACTAGACGGTGTACTTGAATCATCGTTAAAGGTTTCTAATACTTTACCCCAGTCATCACTATTCATTTTTTCAATGTTTGCGGGGTCTCCTTTCAATATACCCTTCAAGACATCGTTATCTTTGAAATCTAAATCTTCTTCACAATTCCCCGTGAATATATTTTTCGCAGATGCAGGTAGTTTCATGCATTCCACTATCTTCATTTTTGCAGCATAGAATAATCCGATTGCTATTGTAATTACCAATGCAATACTCAGCAGAGAATTATTGACAGTTTTAATTGCTTTATCGTTTGAAGTGTTTAGTTCATCCATACGCTCTTTCATTTTAACTTTAATATTGTATTCTGTTATGTCCTCGGGTTTACCAGTTTTCTTCAACTCTTTCACGACTTCATCTCTTACTTGTTGATAGTATGAATTTCCGTTTGCAGCATCATCCGTTGTTAAATCGAAATTTGATTGTTGGTTCAGTGAAATAAAATTCCAAATAATAACACTAACGAATCCTAATGCAGATAACCACCCAGCTCCTTTAAATACATTGAATGTACTTATTTTACCGAATGCAACCATTAGAGCAATACCAGCAAGAACCATATACACGATTCCATGTGCTGCGTACATGTTATTTTTATCATCACCAGCTCCAATACCGTCATCTGATTTAATCCAACCTTGTTGAACAGCAATGAAAATGATTCCAGCTGCAAGAAAAATTACGAATGGCGCGAATCTACCAATCATTCCAACGATTGGACTTGCGCCATTCTCTGGAACTGGATGAAACCATTTATAGCGGTACATCATGTATATACTAGCAAGTAGTGCGCATACTTGCATGATTAAACCTGAATTTAAAATTGTATTTGAGATTGAGAGTGCATTTGCTTCGGCAGATGAATCATTCACTTCGTCTTTCGTCACTGATTTAAGACCAATCTTAGCACCTAATATGGAAAATCGTGCAATCAAATAAATACCTACGATCGATAAAATTAGACCACTGATCATTTTGAATGCGGTTGAACCAATAATACTAGTTTTTGTGCTGTCTGCTGTTTCGCTGTCACCTTGAAACGCCTTCCATAAAAGAGATATAATTGTAATACCACCAAAACCAAGAAACCCGTAACCAATATAACTCAATACGTTATCGT
>Ga0255209_1000472_pt1 | contig 12288 bp, 14 predicted proteins | sample Miss_Miss_RepC_8_FD_183026 | JGI IMG/M metagenome (GOLD analysis project Ga0255209, IMG submission 183026) | Freshwater microbial communities from Mississippi River, Louisiana, United States - Miss_Miss_RepC_8d | ecosystem: Environmental > Aquatic > Freshwater > River | place: USA: Louisiana...
TGCCGCTGTTGCCGGCTGATCGGGTGAGCCATGAGCCGAACCAAACGCGAATTGATCGCTGATGCGCTGGGTGAGCTGGCGCTGAGCGGTTCGGCGTTCGACATCGAGGTCGAAGAGTTCGACCGGGCTTTGTCGCGCATGAACCAGATGGTTGCGGCGTGGGAGCGGCTCGGAATTCGCATTGGCTATCAGTTCCCGGCTGGCCTGGATGACGCCTCTGGTTTGGCTGATACCGATGAACTCGCTGTGACCTTGAACCTGGCTGTGAGCCTGGCGCCTGGCTACGGCAAGCAACTGGACGTTGGCACCCGCAACAACGCCGCCAATGCATACAAGGCATTGCTGATTGATGCAGCGCGGCCCGCTCAGCAGAAGCAACAGAACGTTGTGCCGATTGGTCAGGGCAATGCGCCTTGGCGCGGCACCCGTGACGCCTTCTTCCCGAACCCATCCGAGTCCCCTCTGAGCATTGCTCAGGGCGGGCAGTTGGACATCGCACAGGAGTGACCGACGTGGCCTCACTTGATCGACTCAACGAGGGCGCGCTGAGCACGGCGGCGCAACTCGCTTTCTACGACCCTGCCAATGGTGCGGATCGCCGCGCGTCGATTGCTGCGCTGATCGCTCTGATTCAGTCGTCTTTGACTGAGTCGGGTGACTTGGTCACGCAGTACGCAAGCCCGAACGCAACCGGCTTTTCTGTGACCGTCGCTCCGCCTTCGACCGGCGCGAATGTGCACCTGCTGATGACGCCTCTGGCTGGTTATGCGGCGGGAACGGTTGTCATGCCCGCATCGCCTGTTGATGGTCAACAAGTGGTTGTGACCAGCACCCAAGCAGTCACGACGCTGACCGTTTCCGGCAATGGCGCATCGGTCAACGGCGCCCCGACGACTCTGGCCGCAAACGGCTATTTCCGCCTGCGCTACGACCAGATCAACAACAGTTTTAACCGCATTGGATGAGGTGAATCATGCCGACCATCAATCAAAACGCATCAGCACAGATCGCCCTCACTGCTGGTCAGTGGATCAAAGTCACCGGCACGGGCATTGCAACGCTTCTTGTGGGGCAGTCCAAGGGGCAACAACAGAACATCACCAATTCCGGCAAGGTCGGCCCGTTCGACTTCGCGCAAACGGTGAGCCTGACCGCTACGGGCGGCGCACTGACTTACACGGTCTTGCAGGATCGTGACGAGGCCCTGGTTGTTGAGGATGCCTCTGGCGTGCCAACCGGCCTCATCACCCCAGACGGCCAGCCGGTGGGCGGTGGTGGTGGTGGTTCTGTTTGGGCGTATCGACCCTACGGGGCGAACGTCGCCGAGGTTGGGTTTGCAAACGCATTCCAAGAGGTCATTGAAGTTCCGTTTGACCCTGGCACAGTCGTTGAGGTCAGCGTCGAACTGCTCAACGACTTGAGCACTGATACCGGCGCTGGCGCTGGGGCGGGCAACGGTAATGGGCGTTACAGCTTGGGGTCTCTTCGATTCGCATCGGGATCGGCCTTCGCCGACGCAAACCCGAAGGCGCTCGACGGGACCACGGCGGCGGCGTTTGTGGATGTGCCCAGCAGCGGGTCGTTCACCAGTGTGGATGGGCAAGGCCCGAGCCCCATGGTCCTGTTTGTTCCGGCGGCGCCCGCGTCTCACTCGACCACTGGCCAGCTCGGCTATGCGTACTCCCCGCCCGTGCTTCTGGAATTGCGGCCTCGGCGCGACGGGCGCCCCGGTTCCGTCATTTACATCCAGGGCCGCACAGGCGGTGGCGCAGGCGCTCACTCGCAACACAGTCGCGGCATCGTTCAGACGGGGGGCGCCGACATGCACACGTTGGATGTGCCTTACCGTCGTCGCGGCTACCGATACAGCACTTACGACGCACTGAACCTCATCAACTGGGACACCGCGACGGACAGCTCTAGCGAGTTCTTCGTTTTCTCGCTTCGCATCCGAGCCGCGCAAAAGTCGTTCGTCATTGCCAACTGCGGCGACTCTACCCAGCAGGGCGTCAACACGCCAAACAGCGTGCTCAACGCAACGCACCAAACAGTCCAGGCGCTGAACAGCAGCCGCGCGCTTGGTGCCGCGTGGGGTTACCTGAGTTTGGCCCAGGGCGGTGCTGTGCCGCCGTACTTTCACGGCATGCTGCGAGACCAATTGCTGCGCAGCCGCAACCTGCCCGACATTGTTTTCGTGGAGGTGCACAGTCAGAACGTCAGCGCCTTGACCGAGGCGGCCCCATACGGTGATGCAGGCATCAAAAACGACTGGCAGCGCGTGCTCGGCTTGATTGAGCTGGGGCAGCGCGTTGGCACCATCGTTGTGCCGACAACCCAGCCACCCACGTCCTACATCCAGGATATCTACCTGCTGGGTGGGGCGAACCAGGCAACGGCGCTTGCCATGGAGGCAAATCGCCTGAAGCTGAACGGCTGGATTCGCGCCAGCGGCGTGCCTTACCTTGACGTTGCAACCCTGGTTGCGGGCGGCGCTTACTCCAACGGGATTCAGTACCTGCTTGGCTACACCGGCACGGGTGACGGCTACCACCCGAACCAAGCGGCGCACGCGCTCGTGTCCGCCGAACAGCAAGCAATGGTCCTGCGTCTGCTCGCTGGCGGGCGCGCAAAGGGGCTTCAAGGTAAGCCGGACTACTTGGTCCCATACGCGCCGACCGCTGATGGCACAAAGACCACGTTTGCGGTTCCGCACGGCCTGGGCGTCGTGCCGACAAACTGCAACGTCGTTGCCAGGAATGCACTGACTGTGAGCCAACCGTTTGCCGTTTCCTGGGACATCAATCAGGTCTACATGACCTACTCGACGGCCCCATCCGCTGGCGCGCTGTCGTTCACGGTCGAAGTCACGCCGTAACCCCCAGCCCGCCTCGGCGCGGATGAGTGGATCAAATGCAAATCCCCATTCTTTCAGGCATCACGGCAGACCAGCGCGCGGACTATCGTTCTTCGATGCCGCGCAACATGCTGGCCGTGCCAAAGCCAACGGGCGTAGCCCAGGGGTACTTGCGTCCGGCTGAAGGCGTGCAGGCTTTGGGCACCGGGCCAGGCTTGCCTCGCGGCGGCATCTTGTGGAATGGCGCCGTTTATCGCGTGCTCGGCACGAAGTTGTGCCGCGTTGCTCAAGACGGCACTGTGACGCAGCTCGGCGACGTTGGCGGGACTTCTCGCGCGTCGCTGGACTACAGCTTTGACCGGCTCTCTGTTGTCTCTGGTGGCGGCCTGTTCTATTGGGATGGCTCCGCACTGACGCAAGTGCTAGACGAAGACCTCGGAACGGTCATTGATGTGGTTTTCATCGGCGGGTATTTCTTCCTGACCGATGGCGTCAATCTCATTGTCACCGAGCTGAACGACCCGACCAGCATCAACCCACTCAAGTACGGCAGCGCCGAATCAGACCCCGATCCGGTCTATGGCGTGGCAAAGCTGCGCAATGAGGTGTACGCCTTTGGTCGGTACACCATCGAAGTGTTCCAGAACATCGGCGGGGCCAACTTCCCATTCCAGCGTGTTGACGGTGCCCAGCAGACGCGCGGCATCATGGGCACGCATTGCAAGTGCTCATTGGGTGACGCGTTCGCCATCCTCGGGTCGGCCAAAGATGAGGCGCCCGGCGTCTATATCATCGGCTCGGGGTCGTCTCAAAAGATCAGTGACCGTGAAGTCGATGAAGTGCTGTTGACCTTCACCGAGGCCCAACTGTCGCAAGCGGTGCTTGAGTACCGCGCCGACAAGTCGCATCGGTTCGTGCTTGTGCACCTTCCAGACCGCACACTGTGTTTCGACATCAATGGCTCGCAGGTTGTCGGTCAGCCGGTGTGGACTGTGCTGGACTCTGGCGCTCTCGTTTTGGGCCAGTACCGCGCCCGCGATCTGGTTTGGTGCTTCAACCGCTGGAACGTGGCCGACCCGACAAGCACGTCCTTGGGCTACCTGACCGACGACGTGGCAAGCCACTACGGCGCCACGATCCAGCATGGCTTTGACACGTTCATGCTCTACAACGCCGGCAATGGCGGCATCGTGCATGAGTTGGAGTTGGTCGGCCTGCCTGGCCGCGCCGCGTTTGGTGCTGACCCGGTTGTGTGGCACTCGTGGAGCCCTGACGGCAGGACTTGGAGCGCAGAGAAGCCCAAGCGCGTTGGATCGTTTGGGCAGACCGAGAAGCGCATTCAATGGCGCACCCTTGGCAAGTTCATGAGCACGCGCATTTTGCGGTTTCGCTGGACATCTGACGCAATGCTGGCTGCGTCTCGCCTTGAGGCCAAGATTGAAGGCCTGTTCACGCGCCCGGGGTCCGCCAATGGCTGACATCATCGTCCGCTCGCAAAAGATCAGCCGGGAAGAACTGCGCGCCCTGGTTGGTGGCAATGAGCGTTTGATGCGGTTGCTTGAGAACCTGACAACCGATGTCATCGTCACGCTACCGGATGCCATCCAGACAAACGACCTCGCGCCGGTCTATGCGGCGATTGGATTGGTTGAGGACAGCGTTGAAGCGTTGGCGCTTCGTGTTGACCTCATGGAGGCGGTTTGCCTTGCATTGGATCGCAGGTTGTCCGGTATGGATGCTTTGCGTGTGCGTCTTGATGACGTTGAAAAACTGACGATTGGGGCCTGACATGGCAGTGACGCTTTCCAAACTCTTTGTCCCGGTTCAGCTTGGCGGCTCATCTGCTGCGGTGCTCTACACGAACAGCACGGGCGGCGTCATCAAGAACCTGCGCGTGCGACTGACGAACACCAGCGGGTCGGCTGTGGCGGTGACGCTTTATGCGGACGTTGCCGCTACTGCAAGCAGCGCGGCCAATTGCTGCCTATCTGCTGAGTCGATTGCCGCCAACGATCATTTGGATTTGGACATCCCCACGCTTGCCAATGGCGACACGTTGAGGGGCTTTGCTGGCACGGGGTCGGTCATCACCATGCACGAACTTGGCGGGGCCATCGTCTCTTGACACTTGCGCCCCTTGTGGGGTAGTCCGTAGAATCATCGCAACCCGATCAGCGCAATGCTGATCCGCTGAGCAATCAGGGCCGCCAGCAGCCCATCGCAACCCCGAAAGGGCGACGATGCGCGCTGCAATCATTCCCCATCAAGACAAGTCCGAACGCTGCAACCTCATGAAAGTGGGGGTGTGACGTGGGATTGTTTTCGTCCATCTCAAAGGGCCTGGGGTTTGATGCAGGCATGAAGGCTCTCGGTGATCTAACCGGGGCAAACCAAGCCGCTGACGCAGCCAGAGACGCATCAAACGTTCAGGCTCAAATGAGCCGCGAAGGCATCGCAGAGCAGCGCCGCCAATTCGATGCGCTGCAAGCATTGCTTGCTCCGTTCGTCAAGACCGGGACTTCGGCATTGGGTGGTCAGGCTGACATCCTTGGATTGAATGGTGCTGATGCTCAGGGCTCGGCCATCTCTGCGATTCAAGGCTCGCCGCAGTTCTCCACGCTGCTCAAGTCTGGTGAAAACGCCATCCTCCAGAACGCCAGCGCAACGGGCGGGCTTCGTGGCGGCAACACGCAACGGGCGCTCATGGAGTACAGCCCGAACCTGCTTGCTCAACTCATCGAGCAGCAATACAGCCGCCTTGGTGGATTGACCAGCCTGGGTCAGAACTCAGCGGCTCAGACCGGCAATGCAGGCATGCAGACCGGCGCGAACATCGCCAACTTGCTGGGGCAACAGGGCGCAGCGCAGGCTGGCGGGATTCTGGCTCAAGGCGGCTTGCAGCGGCAGATTTTCAGCGATGCGCTGAACCTCGGCTCGACTGCGGCCAAGGCTTTCTTCTGAGGTCACGACGATGCAGCCCATCAACTACCTCGCCCAAATCCCGCAGCCTGACTTGTCGCAGTCCATCCTCGGTGGGTTGCAGGCAGGAACGGCCATTCGGCAGTCAATCGACCAGCGAGCCGCGCAAGAAAAAGAGCAGCGCCTTCAACAGTCATACATGGCTGACATGCAGGCTTACGCTCAAAAGCCCACCGCACAGGGCGCCGCACAACTGGCGCTCAAGTACCCGAAGCAGGCCGAAGCAATCGGCGGGTATTTCAAGACGCTGGACTCTGAGCGGCAGAAGGCTGAACTTCAGTTCGGCAATCAGGTCTATGGAGCCCTGACTGGTGGCCGCGCAGACATCGCAACCCAACTGCTTGAGCGCCGCGTCGAAGCCCTGAAGAACAGCGGCCAAGACTACCAAGACGAACAGGTCTATCTCGACCAGCTCAAGAACGACCCTCAGAGGGGCAGTCAAGCAGTCATGGCGATGCTTGGCTATGGCATGGCTTCGCTTGATCCGAAGTTCGCTGAAACGCATGCCAAGTTTGGCAGCGAGCGTCGCGCCGATGAGTTGCAGCCTGCCGCCGTTGCCAAAGCTGGTGCGGACGCACAAACCGCGATTGTTGGCGCCAAGTTTGCCGAGTCCAAAGCTGTCGCTGACCTTCAGTTGAACGAGGCGCAAATCAAGAAGATGGCCGCCGACACGGAAATCTCGCGCATGAACGCGCGGATTGCCGCGATGAACGCCGCCACGAGCAGGGAAGCCAACGACCTGAAGCGCCAAGACCTACAACTGAAGTTGAGTGAAGCCGTTCGCGAGCGTGACGAAAAGCTTCGCGCGAAGGTGGCTGATGTTGAGTCGGCCCGCTCGACCATTGACAACTTCCTGAACACGGCTGACAAGATTTTGAATACGAAATCCAGCGTAATTCAGAGTGCCACTGGAACGGTGGATTCTCGTCTGCCGACGTTTTTCAAAGAAACGGCTGATCTTGAGTCGTTGGTGGAAACGCTGTCGTCTCAAGCCTTCCTGTCTCAAATTCCGTCGATGAAGGGAACCGGCTCTTTGACCGAACGTGAAGGCGACAAGTTGCAAGCATCTCTTGCCAACCTGAGCCTGCGACAAAGCCGCCCGCAACTGATCGCCAACATCAAGGAGGCACAACGCTTGATGTTGAAGGCCCGCCAGAACATCGCGGATCGCTACGGCGTGCCGGACACCATTCCAGACCGCCCCGCCTTGCCTGCCGTGGCTGTCCCCGGCATGCCCAAGGGCTTTGAAGTGCTGGGGAAAGAGTGATGGCGGTTTATCGCGTCAAGGCCCCCGACGGCTCGGTCATCCGGATTCAAGGCCCGGACAACGCCACCGAGGAACAGCTTGCACAAGCTGTGAGCGCCTACGCGTCCGCTGCGGCCAAGCCTGCCGAGGAAGCCCAGCCGGGCCCCGGAATTGTGGCCCGCGCTGCCGATGTGGTGACGGGCAACCTTCGCCAAACCAAGGAAACGCAGACGCTGCCCGAGTGGACTGGCATGCCTGAGCTGAATCAGTTCAGTGTTGCCAGCGCCAAAACTGGCCTTGGTACCGTGATGGCTTCGTCGCCCGAGGCGGTGAAGGTCATTCAAGCCAATTTTCCCGGCGTTGGTGTTCGCCAGGACGAGAAAGGCAACTACATCCTGCGCTCGTCCGTTGACGGCAAGGAGTACGCCATTCCGCCAGGCTTAAGCGTTGGTGACATCCCGCGCGCGCTGGCCGGTTTGGCTGCTTTCACGCCTGCTGGCCGGGTGACTTCCTTGCCTGGCATGGCTGCTGCCGGCGCAGGCACGCAGGCTGCGATTGAGGCAACTCAAGCCGCAACGGGTGGCGAGTTCAATCCTGCCGATGTGGCGATGGCCGGAGCAATCCCTCCCGCCGTTGCTGCTGTTGGCCGCGTTGTCTCTGCCGCCGCTCGCCCAATCCGTTCGGCTGTTCAGGCAGCGCGAGGCCGCGCACCTGAGGTGCAGCCCGCTGCCGTGTCTTCTGCTGCACCTGTGGCTGACGCCGCAGTCCAGCAAGCCGACGATGCAGCCAAAGCGGCCACGATGGGCGCCGGCTCGGCTGATGACGGCGCGCAAATGGTCTGGCGCAATGCCGACACGGACATTCCCGTCACGTTCAAACGCGTGGAACCCCAAGCCGGCCCCGATGGGCGCATGTATGCGCGCGTTGAGGCCAACGGGCGCGAGTCCTTTGTCCCTGCTGATGAGTTGATTGCATCCGCCAAGCCTGCCGCGCCGACCCAAGTCGCGCCTCAAGCGATGCCGGCGCAGGAGTTGGTGGACACCGCCAAAAAGGCGGCAGGCGGTGGCATTGGCAGCAAGGCTGCGCAGGAAGCATTGGCCGCCCAAGCTGCGCCGGATGCCTCTGTTGTCGCTTCTGCGCGCCGGCTGGGCATTCAGGATTACTTGCAGCCCGATCACGTCACGACGAGTCAGGCATTCCGCGAGCTGTCGCAGGCCATCAAAAGCACGCCAACATCCCAAGCCCGCGCCGCAGAGTTGCAGGGCTTGGAGCGCGTTGCTCAGCGGGCATCCGATCTGATCGAGGAAATCGGCGGCACAAAGGATTTGTCAGCCTTGACCAGCTCGGTGCGCACCCGCATGCAAGCGACGCAGGCTCAGCTTGAGAAACAGGCTGACGACCTTTATGGGCAGATTCGCGCCGGAATTCCTGCACGCGCAGAGGCGCAGGCACCTTCGGTGCTGTCGTTCATCGAGCAACGCGCAAAAGACCTTGGCGGGGAATCGAACCTGTCCGGCATGGAGAAAATGATTCTCCGCAAGCTGTCGCCGCGTGCTGCCAAGGAAGTGCAGACCGTTCAAGGGCCTGCTGCTGGCGGCCTCATGAACCAAGCCACAACCGTGCAGCGCGCAGTCCCGACGATGCGCCAACCGACCTATGCGCTTTTGGATGACGTGCGCCGCGACTTGACGGCAGCGCGAATCCAGCGCGCAGGCCCGTTCAAGGACGCAGACACCGGGCTCATCAAGAAACTTGAGTCCGAATTGATGCGCGACCAGCGCGCAGCGATTGAGCCTTATGGCATGCTTCCGGTCTTCGACGCCGCACGGACGGCTGTCGCCACCCGGAAAGCCCTCGAAGATGACCTCATTTCGCTATTTGGTCGGGACTTGTCTGCTAGTTTTGTTGGCTCTGGCGGAAACGACCTCCCTGGTTCTGTTCGCTCAGTGGCTCAAGGCGACGCTACGCGCCTGGTTAGGCTGATTCAGTCAGTTCCTGAAGCATCGCGCCGGGAAGTTGTCGCTTCGGGGATCGCGACAGCATTCAGGACGGCGGGCACAAAGGGTGAAATCAGCTTTGCCCAATATGCCAAGTGGTACGAAGGATTGATGCGCAATCGGCAGGCTTACGCCGCGCTGATGTCGAGCCTTCCTTTGTCTGCTCGAAAGCAGCTCCACGCGCTTTACAAAGTCTCCAACGGCATCGCCGCCGCAAGCCGTGAGCGCATCACGACCGGGCGAATCAGCGCCGTCAACGAGTACCTGAAAGACGCGGACACGCTCATCTCGCGTATTCAAGACGCCGCAAGCCGTGGCGCGATTGGTGCTGTTGTGGGCACTGCCGTCACGCCCGTTGCCGGGCCAGGCGTTGGCGCCACTGTGGCAACGATCCTGACCAAGCCAGCAAAGTCGAACGTCGCTCAAGCAGTGGACACGCTGCTTGTGTCGCCCGACTTCATCAAATTGGCCGCAACCCCGCCAGGCCCAGCGCGTGAGTCTGCCGCCAAGACGCTGCTCAAGACGCCTCAGTGGCAAGCATTCATGAAGTCGCTGGGAGAGCCGCGCGACCTCACCAAACAAGAGCAATGGCTTTTGCAGTCGATGCAAGCCAAGACCGCATCTTCTGAAAGGCAGTGAACCATGCTCATCGCCCAATCCGCATTCCCTCACTACGTTGACACAGACGGCTCGCCGATCACTGGCGGCAGCCTGTATTACGGCACTGTCGGGGCCAATCCGCGCACGTCTCCTGTGGCGATCTATTGGGACGCAGCAGGGACTCAGCCCGCCCCGCAACCTGTGCGAACTCTGGCCGGTTATCCGGTGCGCAATGGCTCGCCTGCAAACGTTTACATCGCAAGCGCCTATTCCGTCGCGCTGTACAACGCTGCGGGCGAGCTGGTGTTTTATGCCCCCGACTCGTCTGATCTTGACCCGGTTCTGCCTGGGTCTGTGACCATCGACAAGCTTGATTCAAGCACGCAGGCGCTCATCAATGGGGCGTTGCAGAAGTCGGGCGGCACGATGACGGGCGCAATTGTGCTGTCTGGCAACGCTTCATCTGATCTGCACGCGATGCCTCGTCAGCAGTTGCGCTCGACTGTTGGCGCCGGCTTTCGAGGGTTGGCGGCGTCGGCGACCGGCTCAAGCTCGACTGTCAGCGTGTCGGCTGATGAGGTGGTTGTGCGCAGCGCATCAGGCGACCCGGTTCTGCTGTCTGGTTTGTCGTTGAGCATCAACAGCTCGACAACCGGCGCTGATGGCCTTGATACGGGCACGTTGGCGGCAAACACCTGGTACGCGATCTGGGTGATCTGGAACGGCACGACATCTGCCGGCCTGCTTTCGCTGTCGGCAACATCTCCAACGCTGCCGAGCGGCTACACGCACAAGACACGCGTTGGATGGACGCGGATCGGCGCTACAAATCCGATTGCATTTAAGCAATTTGGACGGCGCGTTCGTTGGGTCAATACCGGGTCTGGTTTGCCAAGTTTGGCGGGCGGTACTGGCGGGCAGGGCTCCATCAGCACACCAACATGGGTTCCCATCTCAACAACCAGCGCGGCGCCAAGCACGGCGTCTTCTATTGCAATGGTGCTGACTGGAACGGGCACCGCTGGGCAGTTGGCAATCGTCGCCCCATCAAACAATTACGGAGCGTGGACGAACATGACAAACCCGGCGCCCGTCATGATTTCTGCCCCGTCAGGCGCCGCTCTTACGCTCAATGCGACGTTCGATTTGCTGCTTGAGTCTTCAAACGTCTATTGGGCCATGACTGGCGGCCTCTATCTGTACGCCTATGGCTGGGAGGACAACCTGTGAGCTACGCGATACGAGACAACGGCGCATCGTGGCGCGCAGTCAATGGCCCGTCTGACTGCGTGGATGGCGAGACATGGAGCGCGACGCATCCGAGCATGGCCGCGCCAATGCCTGTTGTCGTGAGCAATCCGCCAGTGCTCACAAACCAGCAAATCACCAAGCTGGCGGACTTCCTGGCAACGAACCAAGACATCGCCGAGGCGCTCGGCATTTGAACATCATGGACAGTCAAATGGAACTTGGAACGGCGGCCGCAAGCGCGGCGGGTATGGCGGCAGCAAAGGGCGCAGGCGGTGCGGCGCTCGGCGGCGCAGTTGTCGGCGGCCTGACGCTCTCGGCCTTGGTGGTGATGCTGCTCAAGCAGCCGCGCACCTCACGCGAGTGGGCTGTGGCGCTGATCTCAACGCTGGTGTGCTCGCTTGCCTTGGGCGGCTGGCTGGTCATCTACCTTGGGTTCAACACGCACGCGGCGTCGGCCGACCCTGTGGTTGCCTGGTTCGGTCTGCTGGAGATCGGCGGGACCATCTTTGCGGCTGGCTTGCCCGGGTGGGTGCTGGTGCGCATCGCGTTCAACACCATGACCAAGTACCAAGACAAGAGCGCCGATGACGTTTACAGGGGCGCGAAGGAGTTGCTGCCGTGACGCTTGACGAACGCAGCGAGAAACGCCTGGAGGGTGTCAATCCCACCCTCGTCAGCATCGTAAGAAGGGCGGCCAAGCGGTTGCCCTTTTCTTTGTTCGTCGTGGAGGGCTTGCGCACTCGTGAGCGTCAAGCCGAGCTTTACGCGCAAGGCCGAACCAAGCCGGGCAAGAAGGTCACGTGGACGCTTCACTCAAAGCATCTAGAGGGCAAGGCTGTTGATCTCGCCCCACTGATTGATGGCGCCATCGATTGGAGCGACTTGAGCAAGTTTGACCAGATCGCCAAGGCCATGTTTGAGGCGGCCAAGGAGGTCGGTGTTCCCATCCGATGGGGCGCCGATTGGGACATGGATGGCTTGCCGCGTGAACGCGGCGAGTCTGACTCTCCGCACTTCGAGCTATGACCCCGCACCTCATCGCAGGCGCTGCCCTGATCTCTGCTGCTGCCGGGTTCTACGGTGGGTGGACGATCAAGCAGGGACAGTGGGACGCGGCGACAGTGGCCGCGCAGACCGAGCGTGAAGCAGCCCTCACAACCATTGCAGAGTCGATCCAAAAGATTGACGTCAAGCAGCAGACCATCCGAGAAAGGGTGATCCGTGAAACCGTTGAAAAGCCTGTGTATCGCGATTGCCGCCATGACAACGACAGCATGCGCGACATCAACGCCGCCCTCAGTGTCTCCGCTGGTGCAAGCGATGTGCCCGCCACTGACGCCTCTCGATGATCCTTCGTTTGG
>Ga0255209_1000481_pt1 | contig 12119 bp, 9 predicted proteins | sample Miss_Miss_RepC_8_FD_183026 | JGI IMG/M metagenome (GOLD analysis project Ga0255209, IMG submission 183026) | Freshwater microbial communities from Mississippi River, Louisiana, United States - Miss_Miss_RepC_8d | ecosystem: Environmental > Aquatic > Freshwater > River | place: USA: Louisiana...
CGCCACCGAACTTCTTCGCCAGGATCGTCGTGATCGCCGCCGTCAGCGTCGTCTTGCCATGGTCCACGTGACCAATCGTGCCCACGTTCACGTGCGGCTTGGTCCGCTCAAACTTGCCCTTTGCCATGTTGCGCGCTCCTCGCGGTCAAACAGGATGTGAAACAGAAAGAGGGGGAATGAGGTTGGTGCCCATGGCGGGAATCGGACCCGCGACCTCTCCCTTACCAAGGGAGTGCTCTACCACTGAGCCACATGGGCATCGACACAGGTCTGGACTCGTTCAGAAACCAAACCGGTGCCGACTCGCATCAAACACCAACACTACCGGACACTGGAGCGGGAAACGGGAATCGAACCCGTGTCATTAGCTTGGAAGGCTAAGGTTCTACCATTGAACTACTCCCGCCTTGCCAGCAACGCGGGCCGCATCCCAGCCCGCGTTGCGCCAAATTGTTTCGCCTGGTGGAGGAGGCTGGATTCGAACCAGCGTAGGCGTAAGCCAACAGATTTACAGTCTGCCCCCTTTAGCCACTCGGGCACCCCTCCGCGGCGAACCACGGACTATAGCAAAGCAGTTTGCGCCGCGCAAGTGCTGCAGCGCATCATGTCGCCGACCAGTCGATGGCCGGCGCGCCGCGCGCCACCAGGAAGTCCCGCAGCACCGCGAAATGCCCGCAGCCGACGAAGGGCACGGGCGGCCGGCGGGCCGACAGCGGCGAGGGGTGGTTGGCCTGCAACACGAGGTGGCGGCCGCCGCCGGCGGCGGCGATCAGCGGCGCCTTGGCCTGGGCGTGGGCGCCCCACAGCAGGTAGGCCTTGTCGCCGGGGTCGGCCGCGGTGGCGGCGATCAGCGCGTCGGTCAGCGCCTCCCAGCCGCGGCGGGCGTGGGCGGCGGGCTGGCCGTCCTCGACGGTGAGCGTGGTGTTGAGCAGCAGCACGCCCTGGCGCGCCCAGCCCGCCAGATGCCCGCCGGCCGGGCGCGGTCCGCCCAGGCTGCGCGCCACCTCGTCGAGGATGTTGCGCAGGCTGGGCGGCGGCTTGACGCCCGGCGGCACCGAGAAGGCCAGGCCCTCGGCCTGGCCGGGGCCGTGGTACGGGTCCTGGCCGAGGATGACCACGCGCACCTGGGCGCGCGGCGTCAGCGCCAGCGCGCGCAGCACCTGGGCCGGGTAGATCACCGCGCCGGCGGCCTGGCGGGCGGCGATGTGGGCGCGCAGGCGCTGGCCGTCGGCCGAGGCCGCCCAGTCGCGCACCAGGGGCGCCCAGTCGGCGGGCGCGCGTGCCAGCACCGCGTCCAGCGGCTCGCACAGGCGGTTGGGCGCCATGGCGGCGCCCACGGCGCCGGTCCCGCCTCTTTCGCCCATGTCGCCCGCATCGAACAGGCCGCGCTGGGCCGAGCCGCCCACCGCGCGGCTCAGCCGAACAGCGCAGCCAGCGCCTCGCCCGGCTCGGGCGCGCGCATGAAGGCCTCGCCGACCAGGAAGGCGTGCACGCCGGCCGCGCGCAGCCGCTGCACGTCGGCCCGGGTGGCAATGCCCGACTCGGTGACCAGCAGCCGGTCCGCCGGCACCCGCGGCAGCAGGCCCAGCGTGGTCTCCAGCGAGACCTCGAAGCTGCGCAGGTTGCGGTTGTTGACGCCGACCAGCGGGGTCTTCAGGCGCAGCGCGCGGTTCAGCTCGTCGCCGTCGTGCACCTCGACCAGCACGTCCAGGCCCAGCTCGAGGGCGCAGGCCTCCAGCTCGGCCATCTGCGCGTCGGACAGGCAGGCGGCGATCAGCAGGATGCAGTCGGCGCCGATCGCGCGGGCCTCCAGCACCTGGTAGGGGTCGACCATGAAGTCCTTGCGCAGCACCGGCAGCGCGCAGGCGGCGCGGGCCTGGCGCAGGTAGTCGGCATGGCCCTGGAAGAAGCGCTCGTCGGTCAGCACGCTCAGGCAGGCGGCGCCGTGGGCGGCGTAGCTGGCGGCGATCTCGGCCGGCACGAAGTGCGCGCGGATCACGCCCTTGCTGGGGCTGGCCTTCTTGACCTCGGCGATCACGCCGGGCTGGCCGGCGGCGATCTTGGTGCGCAGCGCGGCGGCGAAGCCGCGCGGCGCGGTCTGCGCCGCGGCCAGCTCGCGCAGCGCGGCCTCGCTGCGCAGCGCTCGGGCGGCCGGCACCTCCTCGCGCTTGACCGCGACGATCTTCTCCAGGATGTCGCTCATGCCAGCTCCTTCGTGCGGGCGACGAACTGCCGCAGCTTGGCCTGCGCCGCGCCGCTGGCCAGGGCCTCGCGGGCGCGGGCGATGCCGGCGGCGATGTCGGGCACGACGTTGGCGGCGTACAGCGCGGCGCCGGCGTTCAGCAGCACGATGTCGCGCGCCGGGCCGGGCTCGTTGGCCAGCACGGCCTGCAGCAGGGCCATCGACTGCTCGGGCGTGTCGACCCGCAGCGCGCGGTTGCTGGCCATGGTCAGGCCGAAGTCCTCGGGGTGGATCTCGTACTCGCGGATCGCGCCGTCCTTGAACTCGCCGACCATGGTGGCGGCGCCCAGCGAGACCTCGTCCATGCCGTCGCGGCCGTAGACCACCACCGCGTGCTCGGCGCCCAGGCGCTGCAGCGCGCGCACCTGGATGCCGACCAGGTCGGGGTGGAACACGCCCATCAGGATGTTGGGCGCGTCGGCCGGGTTGGTCAGCGGGCCCAGGATGTTGAACAGCGTGCGCACGCCCAGCTCGCGCCGCACCGGCGCCACGTTCTTCATCGCCGGGTGGTGGTTGGGCGCGAACATGAAGCCGATGCCGGTGTCGGCGATCGACTGTGCCACCGCCTTGGGCGACAGCGTCATCGGCACGCCCAGCGCCTCCAGCACGTCGGCGCTGCCGCTCTTGCTGCTGACGCTGCGGCCGCCGTGCTTGCTGACGCGCGCACCCGCCGCCGCGGCGACGAACATGCTGCAGGTGGAGATGTTGAAGGTGTGCGAGCCGTCGCCGCCAGTGCCGACGATGTCGACCAGGTGCGTGCGGTCGGCCACGTCGACCTTGGTGGCGAACTCGCGCATCACCTGCGCGGCGGCGGTGATCTCGCCGATGGTCTCCTTCTTGACGCGCAGGCCGATCAGCAGCGCGGCGGTCATCGTCGGGCTCATCTCGCCGGCCATGATGCGGCGCATCAGCGCCAGCATCTCGTCGTGGAAGATCTCCCGGTGCTCGATGACGCGGGTCAGGGCTTCGGTGTTGGTGATGGGCATCGCGGCCTCGGCGTGCTCAGGCGGGGCGCCCGAGGTTGAGGAAGTTGCGCAGCATCGCGTGGCCGTGCTCCGAGAGGATGGACTCGGGGTGGAACTGCACGCCCTCCAGCGGCGTGTCGGTGCCGGCCAGTTCGCGGTGGCGCACGCCCATGATCTCGCCGTCCTCGCTGGTCGAGGTGACGACCAGCTCCTTCGGGCAGCTGGCGCGCTCGATCACCAGCGAGTGGTAGCGGATCACGCTGAACTCGCGCGGCAGGCCGAGGTAGACGCCCTGCTGGTCGGTGGTGATGGTGCTGGCCTTGCCATGCATCTGCTGCTGGGCGCGCACGATCTTGCCGCCCAGCGCGGCGCCGATGCTCTGGTGGCCCAGGCAGACGCCCAGGATGGGCAGCTTGCCGATCAGGCCCTGGATGGCCGGCACGCACACGCCGGCCTCGGCCGGCGAGCAGGGGCCGGGCGACAACACCAGGTGGTCCGGCTTCAGCGCGGCGATCTCGTCGACGGTGATGGCGTCGTTGCGCACCACCTTCACGTCCTGGCCCAGTTCGGCGAAGTACTGCACCAGGTTGAAGGTGAAGGAGTCGTAGTTGTCGATCATCAGCAGCATTTGCGCTCTAACCCTTTGATTTCATTGGATGTCCCGAGGAGCATCCTGATTCGGTACCCGCTTTGATACCCGCTTCCTGCGACGCTGGCGAGGCCGGCGCGCCGTGCTGGGTGGGGAATTGGGGCGGGTCCGCGAACGCGGTCGCCCGGGGCGTGGGTGTGTTCAGGCTGATGGCTTGCGCCAACGCCAACCGAAGCGCGCTGCGGTGATCGGACGGATCGCAGACATGGCCCGCATTATGGCTTGCGCGGTGGAGACTTCGCGCAGGGGCGGGGGTGAGGGATCCGGACGGGGCGGGCGGCGGGCGCGAAGGACGCGGCCCCACAGACGCCAGGGGCCGGGGCCGGGGCCGGCACCGGCGGCGCCGACCGGCCCGCGGGCGCACGAGCGCCTGCGCCGGCAGCGCGCGCCCTCAGGGGGACTGGCACGGGCACGGGGCGCGCGGCCAGGGCCGGACAGCGGCTGCAGGGCCTGGCGCGGCAGATCGTCCAGCGACAGCGGCGACCGGCCAGCGGCCGCCGGACATCCGGCCCACCGATCGGGCCCACCATTCGGGCCCACCCATCGGGCCCACCGATCACGCCCGCCGCGGCGGGCAGGGAAGCCGGCTGTTCACCGGCCGCCTGCGCGCGGGCGGACCAGATTCACTTGGCGGCGGTCAGCCCCAGGATCCAGTGCACCAGCTTCTTCGCGTCGGCTTCCTTGATGGCCACGGCATTGGGCGGCATGGCCAGGCCCGAGACCTTGCCCTTCCAGTGGCTGTCGTAGGGGTTGGAGCCGGCCATCACGGTCTGCACCAGCTTGGCCTCGGCGCCCTTCTGGCCCTTGTACTTGGCGGACACGTCCTTCCAGGCCGGGCCGATCGGTGCCAGGCCGTCCGGGCCCTTGGCGCCCGGCTCGATGTGGTGGCAGGTCATGCAGCCGGCGCCGGTGGCCAGCTTGAGCATCGCGTCGTCCTTGCCCTCGGCCAGCGCGGGCAGGGCAGCGGCGGCCAGCAGGGCGGCCAGCAGGGTGCAGCGGGTGCGGTTCATCGTCGGTTCTCCAGCAGGCGGTGACGTTCAATGGCCTGCACCTTACGGGCGGCCGGGGGGCCAGGTTTGACGAAACTCAAGTCGCCGGGGCATTTCGCCAAACTGGGACAGCCGCCGCCGAGGGCTGTGGCGGGCTGGCACAGGGCGGCGGCGCGCCCACCCGGCGGCGGCGCCAGCGGGTGGGCCATCGGTCGAATGGCCGAGGCCGCGGCCGCCGGTGGCGGTCGACAATGCCGCGATGCCCTCGCCGCGCGTCCGCCTGCCTGTCCCGTCGCCGCGCTGGCCGCCGCTGCTGGCCGCGCTGTGGGCGGCCTGGTGGCTGGCGCTGTGGCCCGCGGCGCTGGCCGCGCAGCCCCTGCAGCGCCTGACCGTGGCCGACTTCGCCGTGCGCGCCGACGGCCCCTGGCAGCCGGTGGCCCTGCCCGACACCTGGTCGGCGCGCGGTGTGCCGCGCCCCGGGCTGGGCTGGTACCGGCTGCGCACCGAGCTGCCCGCCGCGGCCGCCGACGCCGACGCCGGCACCTGGGCGCTGCGCTGGGAGCGGGTGTCCAGCCACCACCGGCTGTGGCTCAACGGCGCGCTGCTGCACGACACGCTGACCCAGGCCGCGGCCGACCCCGGGTCGGGCCGCGCCCAGCCGGTGGCGCTGCTGCTGCACCTGCCGCCCGGCCTGCTGCGGGCCGGCGGCAACGAGCTGCTGCTGCAGGTCGACTCGGGGCTGCGCGCCGGGCTGTCGGCGCCCTGGCTGGGCCCGGCGATGGCGCTGGAGCCGGCACACCGGCGCGGGCTGTGGCTGGATTCGGGCCTGCCGCAGCAGCTGAACCTGGCCGCCGCCGGCGCCTGCGGCTTCGCGCTGCTGCTGTGGTGGCGCCGCCGCAGCGAGGCGGCGATGGGCTGGTTCGGCCTGCTGGGGCTGATGGTCTCGCTGCGCAACCAGGCCTACCACCTGCCCAACCCGGGGCTGCCGCCGGCGCTGTCCAGCCTGCTGTTCTACATCGCCCAGGTGGTGACGGTGACGCTGCTGGGCGTGTTCGCGATGTCGCTGACGCGCCGCCGCCCGCGCATCTACCGGCCGCTGCTGCTGGCGGGCGCGGCGCTGATGGTGCTGACGGCGCTGCTCGCCAGCCTGACCGGGCATGTCGCGATCGACCGGCTGCGCGCCTGGAGCTACCCGGTGCTGGGCCTGCTGGCGCTGCCGGCGCTGCTGCTGATCGGCCAGCGGGTGCGCGCGATGCGTGGCGGCGAGCTGGCTGCGCTGCTGCTGGCCCTGATGGGCGTGCTGCTGGCCGGCGGCCACGACTACCTGTTCCAGCGCGGCGTGCTCGACGTCGGCGGCCAGTGGTGGCTGCCCTATGCCACGCCGATGATGGTGCTGGCCTTCTGCGTGCTGATGGTCGGCCGGGTGGTGCAGGCGATGACCCAGGTCGAGGTGCTGAACCAGACGCTGGAGCTGCGCGTGCGCGAGCGCACCCAGGCGCTGGCCGCGGCCAACGCAGCCAAGACGCGCTTCCTGGCGGCGGCCAGCCACGACCTGCGCCAGCCGGTGGTGGCCATCGGCCTGCTGGTGGGCCTGCTGCGCGAGCAGATCACCCAGCCGGCGCTGCGCGCCATGGTGGTCAAGGTCGACGAGGCGGTGGCGGCGATGGAGTCGCTGCTGGCCGGGCTGCTGGACCTGTCGCGGCTGGACTCGGGCAGCGTGCGGCCGCAGCTGCTGCGCGTGCCGCTGCAACCGCTGCTCGACGCGGTGGCGGTGCACGAGGCCGAGGCCGCGCGCCACAAGGGGCTGACCCTGCGCGTGCGGCCCAGCGCCTGCGCGGTGTGGGCCGATCCGCTGCTGCTGGAGCAGGTGCTGCGCAACCTGGTCAGCAACGCGGTGCGCTACACCGACCGCGGCGGCGTGCTGGTGGGCGTGCGTCCGCTGGGCGGCGGTCGCCTGCGGCTGCAGGTCTGGGACACCGGCCGCGGCATCGCGCCGGCGCAGCAGGCCGAGGTGTTCGAGGAGTTCGTGCAGCTGGACAACCCGCAGCGCGAGCGCAGCCAGGGCCTGGGCCTGGGCCTGGCCATCGTGCGCCGCAGCGCCGAGCTGATGGGCGCGCGGCTGACGCTGCGCTCGGTGCCGGGCCGCGGCTCGTGCTTCGGCATCGAGCTGCCCGTGGCCGAGGGCGACCTGCCGCCGCCGGCGCCGGTGCCGGCGGCCGAGCGCTGGCTGGCCGGCATGCGCGTGGTGCTGGTCGAGGACGACCCGGCGGTGCGCGACGCGCTGGTCGCCCGCCTGGTGGCCTGGGGCGCCGCGGTGCAGGCCCATGCCGGCCCGCGCGCACTGCGCGAGGCGCTGGACGCGCAGCCGCCCGATGGCCGCGAGGCCAGCCTGCTGATCACCGACCTGCGCCTGCCCGGCGGCAGCGGCTGGGACGTGCTGTCGCTGGCGCGCCGGCGCTACGGCGCCTGGCTGCCGGTGCTGGTGATCACCGGCAACACCGCGCCGGCCGACCTGGCCGCGCTGGCCGGCAGCGGCCTGCCGGTGCTGCACAAGCCGTTCCGGGCCGAGGACCTGCGCGCCGCGCTGGCCGCGGCGCTGGCGGCGCCGGTGCAGCCGGGCGCGCGCTGAGGCCCGTCAGTCGGAGAAGCGCAGGCCCAGCCGCGCCGCGGCGACCACGGCCTGGGTGCGGTTGTAGACGTCCAGCCGGCGGAAGATCGCCGCCAGGTGGGTCTTCACCGTCGACTCCGACAGGTCCAGCAGGCTGCAGATGCGCTTGTTCGGGTGGCCGTCGATCAGCAGCCGCAGCACGTCGGCCTGGCGCGGCGACAGGCCCAGCGACTGCGGCGTCACCGCGTCGGCCGGCGCCAGCGGCAGCGCCGCGCCGCCGCCGGCGCCGGCCACGCTGGGCGGCAGGAACACGCCGCCGTCCAGCGTCACCTGCAGCGCCTGCGACAGCGCGTCGCCGTGCGCGGTCTTGGGCACGAAGCCGCAGGCGCCGTGGCCGATGGCCTGCTCGACGGTCTGCGGCCGGTCGTCGCCCGAAAGCACGACCACGCGGGCATCGGGCGCCTGGGCGCGCACGCGCTCGATCGCCGCGGGGCCGCTGCTGTCGGGCAGGTGCAGGTCCAGCAGCACCAGGCGCAGCTCGGGGTGCGCGGCCAGCAGTGCCAGGCCACCGGCCAGGTCGCCGGCGTGCAGCAGCTCGAGTTGGGGATGTCGCACGCCGATCAGCAGGCCCAGGGCGTCGCGGAACAGCGAATGGTCGTCGATCAGCAGGGCTTTCATGCGGGCCGGAGGGCACCCGGAGCGGGGCGCGGGACGGTCGGGGAAGGGCGGTGGGCCGCGTGAATTACAGCACGGGCGGCGCCGGGACATCGGCCATGTGGTCGATGCGCGCCGGGCGCCGGCCCGCCGATCATGGCTGGGCCTAGTGCTGGGCGGCGATGCCGCCGCCCGCCACCGGCCCAGGGGACGCCCGCCGACTGCGGCGCCGGCGCCCGACCGATCACCCCGAGAACCAGGAGCACCCTCCGATGCGCAAGACCCTGTTCGTCGCGCTGGCCAGCGCCGGCCTGCTGGCCGCCTGCGGCGGCGGCGGCGATGGCGGCACCGACACGCCGTCCACGCCCACCAACAGCACCAGCACCACGCTCAGCGGCGTGGCGTCCAAGGGCCCGCTGAAGAAGGCGCTGGTCAAGGCCTACGCCGTCGACGCCAACGGCACCGTCGGCACCACGGTGCTGGCCCAGGCCCGCACCAGCGAGACCGACGGCAGCTACACCCTGGACCTGGGCAGCTACACCGGCGCGGTGCAGCTGGTCGTCGAGGTGGTGCCCGGCGAGACCGTTTCCAAGGACGAGGCCACTGGCCGCGACGTGAGCCTGCCCAGCGACTTCAAGCTGCGCGCGACCACCGTCGTCAGCGCCCCGAGCAGCGGCAACACGCAGATCCAGAACGCCTCGATCACGCCGTTCACCGAGCTGGCCACCAAGATCGCCGAGGACAGCGGCGGCCTGACCCCGACCAACATCGCCGGCGGCGCACAGGTGGTGTTCAACCTGATCGGCGTCGATCCGGTGGCCACCCAGCCGCTGGACGCCACGGTCACGCCGTCGGCCACCGCCACCGCGGACCAGAAGCGCTACGCGCTGTGGAACGCCGCGGTGTCGCAGCTGGCCGCGGGCACCCCCACGACCACCGACAGCGCCACGCTGGACTGCTTCACCGCCGCCGGCAGCGACGCCGGCAAGCGCATCCAGTGCGCCAGCCAGCAGATCGCCAAGGCCGTGGTCGTCGACAAGAGCGGCGGCAGCGCGGTGGCCACGCCCGCCGCGGCCCTGGTCGGCCTGAGCGGCGCCCTGGTCACGGTGGCCGCCAACCCCGAGGTCAACAAGGTCAACGTGCCGGTGCCGGCCGACGACGCCATCGTCAAGACCCTGACCACCGTCGAGAACGACGTCAAGTCGGGCAACGCGACGCCCATCGTCGTCAACGTCGCCAGCGAGACCAGGAGCGACGTCGAGAAGGCCAAGGCCTTCGTCGCGCGGCTGCGCTCCAACGCCGCGGCGATGCAGAGCGCCCCGCTGGACGCCGGCATCGCCGACGGCGTGCAGGCCTTCGGCGATGCGCTGCGCGACGAGGCCGCCAAGGTCACCAACAGCACGGCCAACCTGATCGTGCTGGCCGGTGTCGCCCGCGACCTGTGGGCCAGCTACACCGGCGGCGCCACCGACGTGCCGCGCACGACGCAGAACCTGGGCTTCAACGGCGGCTGCACGGTCTACCAGGGCAGCTTCCCGACGCAGTTCGGCAACGGCACCTCGACCACGGCCTACAACCTCACCGGCTCCTCGGTCGAAGCCACTTCGGCGGCCAATGCCAGCTGGGTCGGCTGCTCGATCAACAGCGGCGCCACGCCCACCGCGCAGGCCCCCGGCCCGCGCTACCGCCGCAGCATCCTGTTCCACTTCGCGGCTGGCACCGCGCCGGCCACCGTGCCCTACATCGCGATGACCCGCAAGGACTTCTGGGACAGCACCGCCAACAGCGGCGCCGGCGCCGCGCGCACGCAGAACCTGCTGGCCGCCGCCGTCGGCGGCAACGTCGGCCTCAGCGGCAGCAACGACGCGCCCACCGGCGTGCAGTGGATCGGCGACCTGCCCCCGGGCGTGGACCCGTCCACCGGCACGACGCTGGCCGCCCGCTACGCCGTCAACGTCGTCGCCACCCGCAGCGCCCATGCCAGCGGCGCGGCGCAGCTGAACCTGAGCAGCGGCAGCTTCGCGGTCGTGCCCACCGGCGCCAGTGCGGCCTCGCTGACGCTGGAACTGTCCAGCGGCGGGGCCACCGTGTTCGTCGTGCCGATGGACAAGACCAGCGCCGAACAGGTGGCCGCGGCCCGCATGCACCTGGCCGCCTCGGTGAAGACCGCCCAGGGCGAGCTCAACGGCACGCTCAGCGGTGACCGCTTCTCCGTCGACGCGCTGGGCGACTGGCAGCCGCACCACCTGCTGTTCGAGGGCAGCGTCGCCACCACCGGCTCGGGCAGCAACGTGGCGCTGAGCGGCAAGATCGAGTTGCGCGACGTCGACACGCCGACCGCCAGCTTCGAAGGCACGCTGGCCCTGCCCAACCGGCCGACGCTGACGATCAAGGTCTCGGTGACCGAGACCACGGCGCCCACCGCCAGCACCGCCGGCACCTATGCGCTGAGCGCGCGCTACGAGCAGGACGCGGTCAGCATCACCGCCACGGGCACCCGCAGCGCCGCCGGCGACACGCTGTCGCTGCAGGAATCGGGCGGCGTGGCGCTGTCGCTGACCAGCGGCACCAGCGCGCCCTATGCGCTGAAGGTCGGTGGCCGCGACGCCGCCTCGGTGGACACCGCGCGCAACCGCGTGGTCTACGCCGACGGCACCTTCGAGTCGATCAACTGACCTCACCCCGCCGGACCCGCGCTGCCCACGGGCGCCGCGGGCCGGGCACCGCTCAGGGAGAACGGGCCATGCGCCTGACGCAGACGCCGCGACGCGCGGCCTGCAACCGAGCCGCACGCCGTGCGGCTCTTTTCGTTGTCGCGGCCGCGGCAGCGCTGCCGGCCGGCGCAGCCGGCGCCGCCCCGGCCTGGGCGGCGATGCCGGCCACGCTGCTGCCGCACCGCCTGCCGGTGGCCGACGCCGGGACCGACACCGGGACCGCAACCGGCTGGCGGCTGCAGGCCGAGGCTGCCGACTTCGAGGCCGACGACGCCACCGCGGTGCGCGACCTCGACGGCGACTGGGCGCGCTACCACCCGCGCGCCGGCCGCAACCGCGCGCTGCAGGCCGCCCGGCTGGAGCTGTCCGCCGCGCGCCAGGGCTGGGAGCTGGCCGCGGCGCTGCGCAGCGAGATCCTGATCGACGGCTCGCGCGGCGCCTTCGACGTGGTGCAGGCCTACAAGCAGCGGCGCACGCCGGCCGATGGCAGCGCCTTCGCCGTCGACGCGCGGGAGCGCGGCGTGGTGCTGGCCGGGCTGCGCGTGGCGCGCAGCTGGTCGCTGGGCCAGGCGGCAGCGGCCGCGCCGCCGCCCTGGCAGCTGACCGCGGCGCTGACGCTGCAGTCGGTGCGCCGGGTGCAGCAGGTCGACGCCCAGGGCACGGTGCGCTACGACCTCGCCACCGGCTACGCCTTCGACGCGACGACGCGCCGCCTGGACTCGTCCAAGCGCTTCGCCGGCTTCGGCACCGAGGACGCGCAGGGCCAGGGCGCCAGCGCCGACCTGGGCCTGCTGTGGCAGCCGTCGGCGCAGGGCTTCGTCAACCTGTCGGTGACCGACCTGTGGTCGCGCCTGCGCGTGCGCGGCGTGGCCCGCGAGGACGCGCGGCTGTCGTCGGCGACGCGCCAGTTCGACGCCGACGGCTACCTCGACTACCGGCCGCTGATCAGTGGCCGCTACACCGCCGACGCGCTGCGCTGGCGCCTGCCGCGCAAGACCGCGCTGGCCGCCGGCTGGCGGCTGGACGGCGGGGCGCCCGGCGGCCCGGGCGGCCCGCTCGATGGCGCCGTGCTGGGCGCGCGCTGGGAGCATGTGGACGGCCTGCACCTGCCCGCCGTCTGGGGCCAGTGGCCGCTGCGCGGCGCGGCCGCCGGCTGGGCGCTGCAGGCCGAAGCCGAGCTGCGCTTCCGCACCCTGGGCCTGGGCCTGCGCGGGCCGGGCGTGCAGGCGATGCTGCGCACGCGCAGCCTGCCGGTGGGCCAGACACGGGCGCTGGGCTGGCAGGCGGCCGTCAGCTGG
>Ga0255209_1000483_pt1 | contig 12083 bp, 8 predicted proteins | sample Miss_Miss_RepC_8_FD_183026 | JGI IMG/M metagenome (GOLD analysis project Ga0255209, IMG submission 183026) | Freshwater microbial communities from Mississippi River, Louisiana, United States - Miss_Miss_RepC_8d | ecosystem: Environmental > Aquatic > Freshwater > River | place: USA: Louisiana...
TATTTCTTTAAATAAGATGGCTTTTATATTACCAGTATTAGGTATTATATCTTACCTTACATCTTATACTATTATTATTTCAGAAGGAAACACAAAAGAAAAGGTGTTAGAAAATTTCAAAAAAATAGAAGAACTCCGCAAAAAAGATGACATTCGCAATCTTTCATTATATCCAGAAGGTATGCGCCGCCCACATCGTCACACTGTATCCGCGACCCTTAAAAAAGGATTTATTTACCACTCTTTCGAAAATAACCTCCCCATACAAATCGTTCATACCACAAATAAAGAGTACGTCATAGATGATGAGAAAATTATGCTACACAAAAATACTAAACTATTTACATACTATGGTCCCAAAATAGACCCCCAAAAACTCCGGACCAAGTTCGAGAAAAAGAATAAGCGACCCTATACGAAAGACGACTATTACAACGACGTCTATAAATGTTGGAGCAAAATATGGTCCAAAATGGATAAATATCGTATTGACACTCTCCGCAGTCAAGGGTTATCACATAGCGAATGTCTTGCAAAAATGGACCACTACTCGACCACGTTCCCTATTATTGAAGATAAACTAGAAAAAGGGGACACACCTTTATCGGTTGCATTTCTATTACTTCGAGCCACTCTTTGGTCTATCTTATATTATATTATTTTTAAAATTGTTGAGAAATGTTTTTCGGTGATATCTTCTATCTACAAATGTGGTGGAGGTAGTGTGTCTGCGAATGCGAGTGCGAATGCAAGTGCTACCAATACGTGTTCGCTTGGATGCGGTCTTTTCAAGAATTTCCCATTTTCTCTCGCACCTCTTACATCTCATGCCGTGTCATCATAGCCAAACGTGTAAATGTAGAACGTTCGTTGTTATATTTATAGACAGAACTATAAATATAATAAAAGGGGCATGGTTTATTAACGCAAAATGAAAATAAACTAATATTTGCCATTCTTATAACGACTGTTTTCTCTCACCATGATGCGTCTTCGGTATCGGAATAGGATTGGATGTCGCAAAAGTTCTTTTATTTTTCGCCTCAAAGACTATATTCTCCAATGTTTCAATATGTAATCTCGGCAGTTCCGCATGACTCTCCCAAAAATACCTACAATATGCCCACTTAAACTCATAGTCGTCCCCATAAAGGTGCCCCAATCGTTGCAACAATACAATATTTACTTCCACAGGCAACAAATTCAAATTCTGTCTAGGCAATACATAACACAACTGTACGAGGTCTTCAATCGGCTCTTTCTGTTTTCTTTTCAAAAATTGCGTATCCATATGTGGAATATACTTTACAAGGTCTTTAAACAACGGTGCATAATGATAGTTATAACACCACTTCCAGTCTATACAACCCGCTATATAGTAATGAAATGTCCACTCTAGCCCTTCTAAATAGTTTATGCAAATTTGTTTTCTTCGGTCATCTGTTATTTCGACATCAAACAACGCCTTGTAATACCTATACTCCCAGTCCTTTGAAAAAGGATTAATATATTTCTCCACGCTTCGCTCTTTCATCGGCAGCATCAATAAATCATCTATTTGTTGAATATTCGCTCCTTCCCCCAGTACCTCTTCCGTATCATGCAATACCTTTTTGTCGTTTTTTTGATTTTTATTTAGTTCACGATTAAACACATTTCTCTCGAATCTGTTATCTCTCATGTTGTTCATCTTGTTGTTACCTCCGCCGCTACTGTTGTCACCAAACCTCCGCGCAAACTTATCCCGCTTCTTATGCTCCTCTGTCAATAACGTATCCTCCTGTTTCGCAATATGTTCTATAAATTCGTGTACGTTTTTCCACACTATTTTATTCCCCTCTGTCAAATACTTATTCGTCCTCCCTAATGTCTCCCTATATACATTTAACAATATATCTATACCTACCGTTCTTATATTCAATGCCGGAAAGTGCGGCATAAAATCATTCCCCAACAAAAAACACATCAATATATAATCCGTTATCCTATTCGTATCTTTATCGCATCCCCCTTTTAATTTAGTCGATTCTCTCGCTTCTGTCGTATCTCTTATACTTACTTCTGTATCCGGCTCTACATTATGAATATACTTTACAATTGAATTCGCCAGTTCCGGAATATCTAGCAAGTAATCCTTATTCGCATCCAATGTAGAATCCACCGATTTTATAAATTCAGGCGTCTCGCGGAATAAATACAGGTTTTTAGTTATATGCAAATGATTCAGTGTCAACATAATCAAATCGGCATCCAAACCATATACAAGTGTAACCGTATCCGGCGAATTATGATACTCTGGATACATTCGCATATAGTCAAATATCTTATGTTCACCTTCGCCCGGTTCCGAACTACTTGATATAATATACTCCAATGTTTTGCCCCCATTATTCGAGCTGTTCTGCGTCTTTTTATCAAAGTATTCAACAACTTCCTCATTTAGTTGCCGCATAAAATTAGTACCCGGTGTAATTGCCGACGTATTCCACGCCTCCTTATATCCCGCGCCTTCTATATCCCGCTGAATTTGTGCCGTATACCACGACTTGTATCTCCTATCGCGCTGTTGACTCAGTTTTGCAACCGGTGCAACACCATCAAATGCGATAAAAACACGACTTGTCGGCTTTAAAAAATCTACATAGTAGTCAATCTTACTACATACCATTTTTATAAGCCCCGTCTCATACTCTCTCGGTCTACTTTTATCAAATGTAGGGTTATTTTTGACAGCATCATATATTAACGAATTACAATCCATATATAAATTATTTACATGACTCAAATATGTCATCTCTTTTAGAATATGACGATAACCTTTTACTATTTTTGAAAAATAACTAGGAATACCCATATTGTTTTGTTATCAAATGTAATGCGAAAGTGGATAGGTGGTGGTGTGGAGATTTTGATATAGTGTACAGTATATATTATTATATTTTTGTTTCTATGTATTTTACATATATATTTAATACATCACTATAAACATTAAGTATAAACAATAAAATACAATTCCTCAAAAGAAAAACATTATATTATTATATATTATATCATAACATATAGTATATAATATGTCAGTAACTAACAACCAACCAGTACCCCAAACCCAAAATCAGCAACAAGATAGCAAACATGCAAATTTCGTTAAAGCTGCATTATTGTCTCAATTAGACCCATTAGACCCCCCGGGTATATCTTTATCTATAGGTGGTATTTTACAAATACTCTCATCCCTATCACCTGTTTTGCTATCCGGGTTTTTTATTATTTCTAGTTTAAGCAATGGCAATCTTAAATGGGTAATGTATTTAGCCGGGTTTGTTGTCCTTCTTTTCATTTTCTCTGTCGCTGCTTTCACTACCAACGCCAAATTCGAAAATATAAATAGTCGTAGCTCACCTTACTGGAAACAACAGTGCAACTTTGTCTCGTTACCATTCGGTCTCAGTCAATATACAATTCCCAATTTCAATAGCGCAGCATTAGGATTCATTTTTGCCTACATGTTTATGCCAATGTTACAATATAGCAGCTACAATGTCGTTATGCTTTCCATCATCATGGTCTTCTTCTTCATCGACGCTGCATCAAAAATCTACTACGGTTGTACCCCTGTCGTCGGCGTCATCATCGGTCTCGCCATCGGGTGGATTGTCGGGTATATCTGGTACCTCTTCGTTTCTGCTGCAAATAACGAAATGGTGTTCTTCAACGTCGAAAACGGTGCATCAATATGCTCGCGACCTAACAAACAAACCTTTAAATGCAAGGTATATAGAAATGGTGAAGTTATACATACCATGTAAGAGTAAAACGTAGTATGAACTAAAATACCGATGATATTCACGGATTAAATTTACTGCCATTATGCGTTATCCATTTCTTGAAATAATTCATCGTCATGTCTCTATGGAAGCTATTTGAAAGTAACTTTATATTGTTCTGATTTCTAGACAGTACGGTTATGTAGTTGAATACGATATTTTTAGTTATTGCTTTATGATACATGAACATCTCGTCTTCTTTAAATAGAGGCTTTCTTACGCGTGTATTTACCGAGTTATGAAAATCAAAAAAGAATAACTGTAAATCCTTTTTTGTTTTAATGTTTTCTCGCTTCACGTTTCGCATAATTTCAGTCGCATGTTCCGAACAATGAGGACAAGGAAGAGTTGTGCATATTCTTGTGCATATGTTTAAAAAATCGTTTTTCAACTCATCAAAATGTTCATCTTTCATTTTAAACGAAAGAGTATGGAATAAATACCAGGTCGCGTTTCCCCATTCTTTTTTTGTCGCCATATTATTAATATAATAATATAAAGACTTTTTATTTTATTAATTATACACAATTCATATTTTATGTTACCTTCTAAATTAAATACACAACCATCAGAAAACTCTATCGACTTTTTTTCCGAACTTTCTAAAATTATAAAAAGTACCGCACCGACCAGTGACTCCGATATAAACGCACCCGAACAATCAAATACGATTATTTCGTCGTCCTCGTCATCGTCATCGTCATCGTCATCGTCATCCTACGATAACATTTGTCTTATTTCTAAAGAAATTCTCCACCCAAATCATATTACCCTCGTTTGTAACCATAAGTTTAACTACATCCCCATTTATAAAGAAGTACTTTACCAAAAAACAAAGTTCAACACATTATACGAAGTTACTAAACTTAACTACAACCAAATCAAATGCCCATATTGCCGCACCATCACCAACAAGTTACTACCATTTATTCCTTACCCATGTGTTAAACTCGCTAAAAATATACACTCCTCTGATAATAACTGTATCCCCGCGGCAAAATGTTCCCATATTATAAAAAAACACAGCGGCAACCACAACGGCAACCACGATGGCGACGACGACACTCATTGTGACACAAAGTGTAACAAAAATGCAATATATTATGAGACCGAAAACGTACTACTTTGCCCGACACATTATAAAAAATATGTAGCTAAAAAAGAAGCAAGTAAGCCCAACGATTCAGATAAACCTCGATGCACGGCTATATTAAAAAGTGGCACGAATAAAGGTAAGCCATGTAATAGTTTTATCTCTATTGATGGTTCGCAATTTTGCAAGAGACATACACATTGAATAAAACCATTATAGTAGCAACCATTATACTAACACTTTATTACCATTCCATTCATATCTTATATAAATATATATGTATATAAATATATATATGTATATAAATATATATGTATATATATGTATATGTAAAAACTATCTAAAAATATAGGTACATATATGTTTTATATATAAACATGACGATTTCGTTGTATATTATTGCTGAATATATTTGGCTAGACGGAAATAAAAAACTGAGGTCGAAAACTAAAATAATCCGTCCTTGTCCCGATGATAATCATAATTATGTACATTATATGCATTATTCTAGTTACCCTAAATGGGACTATGACGGCTCTTCTACCGGACAAGCAGATGGTAAGAAATCCGAAATAACACTTGTACCTGTTTTTGTATGCGAAAATCCTCTATTACCTGCATCATCCATGGGAGTACATGCGCATTCTTCAAAACTTGTTCTGTGCGAGACATACAATCGTGATGGAAAACCTACCAAAACAAATCGACGTTATTCCGCCGAACCACTATTCGAAATATATAAAGAAGAAAAACCATGGTTTGGTCTTGAACAAGAATACTTTATTCTCGACAAACGCATCGAAACCACGCCACATCATTTGCTATTTTATGAAACAACAGAACACTACTGCGGCATCGGACGCGACATCGAGTATCGAAAAATAGCAGAAGAACATATGCTAGCATGTATAAAAGCCGGTATTACAATCTCCGGTATCAACGCGGAAGTAAGCAAAAATCAATGGGAGTTTCAAATTGGACCATCAGAAGGAATACTGGCTGCTGATGAGCTAATGATTGCGCGGTTCCTTCTTGAGCGCATCGCCGAAAAATATCAGACGACTATCTCATACGAACCTAAACCGTTCACACACATCAATGGGTCCGGATGTCATACGAATTTTTCCACTCTCAAAATGCGAACCCCTAGTAAAGACAATACCGGACTAAAAGAGATTTACCGCGTAATTGATACACTTAAAAAGAGCCACACCGAAGATATAAAATACTATGGTGTCAGCAATGAACTACGCTTATCAGGGAACCACGAAACTTCCAGTTATGACACATTTACGTGGGGTGTCGGCGATAGAGGAGTATCTGTTCGCATCAATAATAATACACATAATGCGGGATGTGGATACTTTGAAGATAGGCGACCAGCTGCAAACATGGACCCATATTTAGTTACCGCTATGTTAATGATGCGCTCGGTTGATATGGATTTTTAAGGAATAGGGAGGAATGGTGGTAATAATAGAATCTTAGTTTTACATATAAAGCGACTTGACTGAACAGGACAGAACAGCTTTATATGTAATGTAACGCGTGTCTGCGCGTGTCTGCGTGTGCGTGTGTGTGTGTGTGTGTGTGCGCACCTATACCGAAATACCTGACGAACTCTTCGCTTCTTGTGCTCTCTTGTTGATGCCTTCATCATCGTATAATTTTTGTTTCATTGTTTTGCGTCTTCTTCGTGCTTCGTCGTAATTTGGAAGTACTTTTGTTTTATACATATATCTAGACGTTTTTCTAAATCTACCGTAGGGTAACGGGTTTAATAAAGATACCTTATATGCACGTTCTTTAAATCCGACATTTACACCTTCATACCTATCATAATCTAGGTTTGCGGTAAGTTCTTCATATATTTTTTTCACCGATGTATCATCATATTCTTTCTTCATTTCTACATATTTTGGATAGTTTGCAAATGCGTCGGGGTCGGGGTTAGTATCCGTATCATAAAAAAACCCGTCCAAGATATACACACGTAGTATATCCAACTGGGTAAAATAATCCAATACTTCTTTTACATATAAAGCTGCTGAATCTAACATATCACATGAACGTGTATATTCGGGGTCTGAAAAAGGTCCGGGTCCATACATACTTCGTAACTCCACTACATTTTTGTTAATAACTTCTAATGCCGTTTTTACAATCACTATTTTCGTGGAACATAATTCTTTAAACTCGGTCATTAAAAATATCTTTACTTTTATCAACTCCTTCAAATAAGGGTAATACCATTCATTGTTTAATCGACGACTATCTCCTATTATATCATTTGATATACTACCCTGGTTTATCCCGGCAAAACTAAATATTTCATGTACGGCTCGAATGTTGGTATAGCTATATCTTTTAAAATTTTGAAATATTCTATTAGAAAACTCAATAATTTTTTCTCCCATTTTAAATACAGCATCATTATTCCCGTCCTGTACATAATTCATATATGGAGAAAATATATCGCGATTATCAGGACCGACCGTATGCTCTTCAAAAAATCCAACAAAAATTTGATAAAACATCAAAAAAAAATCATTCGTCATTTTAATAAATTTTGCTAAAAACATCTTGCCTGTATTCAATATTCTTATCGCCGGGTTTGAATAACCAGGTTTATCTATCATACTATTATGTAAATCATCGTCATATATATAGTTAACCATACAAGATACAATAAATAAGTTGATTCGTCTATTTCGCTTGATTGCCATCGGAAGCAAAGTTTCTATCAAATTCAGTTTCGTATTTCTAGTAAAAAATGTTGTACCGGGATACAGTTTAAATAACTCTTTTTTCGCCAAATACTGCGTGGAATTATCTAGATTATGATTTACTGGTAAAAATATACCCATCGTAGTGTTACTTCTTATAGTCTTGTATGAAATTTTCATATTTTCATGTATCATCATATCATCTACCTCCCCTTCAATATATCTATCATTTGTTATATCGGTTAAGTTAAGCGTCTGTTTGGTATTACATGCACTTATTCCATCAATAACAAGGTATGGACACAATATCTTGAATGCCATATCACGTGTTGACTGACCTTCATCAGTATTATCAAACATTACATTGTAAAACGAACTCTGCATAATATAGTTTAGTTTTATAATAAAGTTTCTATATTTGATAGATAACCCTTGTGACATGTTTCCAAATTCTATAATTCTTATGTACTTGTTTGCAAGAAATTTCATTTTTGGTGTTAACTCATTCGATACGGAACCATGTGCATAAACAAGTGCAAAATCTTCGCCTTTTATTTTTGGCTGTTTTTCAGATAAATTCACCAGTTCCATTTCCTCCTCGGGAGTCATTGGATACCTTCGAAACATAGGATGTTGATTATACCCCCTAACCATATAACTACTCGGGTCCGGATTACTCGCTATAGGTGTTTGGACGTCTATATCAGTAATATTAATCCCTCTTGGGTTGAAAGGGTCTGGACCAATGGCGTTATATTCACTTGTATATATATACACCAGTTCCATGAATCTTTCTGTATCTTCTCTCGACATGAATAAACGACTCTGCATTACTTCTATACTTGTCATTCTTATATTCGGTATCAACTCGTCTCTTAATCTCCCTTTCACAAGAACATTCGCATATGAACTTAACTTATTTATTCTTAATAACATATCATATATAGCATATGCTAAGTAGTCATACGTAACAGGAAATAAAGTTATATCACTCTTTATTTTACTCTCTTCCGGTGTTAATTTTATACTTTTTTTCGGTAAAAAAGATAAGGGTAGAGGACGGTCATATGGATAATGAAATGGTGACATTTGTAATGTAGGCGCCGTCGCTACCGGACTTCCGCGAACACTAATTCGCGAATTATGTTGTACGATATCAAACGTGGGTGTATATGTTGTCACTAAATTGCGACCCTGTGGTGATACTATAATCGGTGGAGCTTGTGGAATATTTTCCTGTAACCTGCGTCTAAATCTTTTTACTTTTTTTATATCCACATTTTGCGGTTTCGGTACATCTTCATCCAATAAGTAATCACTACCTTTCTTTGTTCTATTTGCTATATCCTCGTCTATAACTACAGGTTCACTTTCGGCATCCGAATAATATTTTTGATTTAATGTTTGTTTCCACATTCTTAGCACTGCCCTACTCGGACCCGTAGGGGGTACCTTAACGCGACCTTTCGAAGGCGTTCTTCCCCTACTCGGACTCCTACGTGATGCCCCAGATGCACCCTTCGAAGGCGTTCTTCCCCTACTCGGACTCCTACGCGATGTCGCGGATGCACCCTTCGAAGGCGTTCTTCCCCTACTAGGACTCCTACGCGATGTCGCGGATGCATCTTTCGGAGAAGATGCTGCGGATTTTTGTTGTACACCAGCACTCGATCTATTACTATCCGTTGACTCACCTCCTTTGTGTATTTTTAAATATGTTCTACTCTTTCTACCCTTTTCACTTATAACCCTTCTTATTTTTCTTGTTTTCATATCTATAGTATACAATAGAACCCTAAATATATATAGTATATGTATATAATATTATACATTCATACCCATTCATACCCATTCATACCCTCCCCTCGCCAATATCCACCATATCACACCATTATGGTAAGCATATCATATTAATAATACCCTCAATCCCATAGCATAATGGTCACAAACCCCCGCCGTAAGATGGGCAGGGCGGACGCCGAAGAAGTGATGATGTTTCTTTTTTTCAAATCTAAAGCTGGATTTTCAAAAAAGGACAAAAATAAATGTCCTTTTTTCAAAACCGGGGGTAGAAATGTGAAAAAAACATCGATTTCGTCACTCAGACCATAATGCTCTAAATCGCGTTTTTTAGATGATTTTTTTGTTACCATAATTTTTTCAACTTTTTATATATTTTGCGAAAAGGATTTAGGCATTTTTTTTGTTAGTCTATTATATAGAAGAAATGGACAAAACGACTAACCAGAATCATGCCGAAAAATGCCGGTTTTTTGCGTGCGAAAAATGTGACTTTAAATGCTGTAAAGTGTCTAACTATAAAATACACCTCGAGACCATCAAGCATAAAAGACTAACAGAGACTAACAAAAAAATGCCGAATCCATGTGAGAAAAAAGTTAGCTGCATTTGTGGTAAGAAATACAACCACCTGTCGAGTCTAGCAAAGCATAAGCGAACATGTATCGCCGTCAATACACCTGTTACTGTTTGTGAGGATAAAGAGTCAACTATCGATACTACTAACTGCATAAATGATGTGAATGTATATGGCGAAAAAGATGATGACAATAATAATGAACCATTGACTATACAGAATTATAGTAACTATACAAAAGACGACATTATACTTAAGCTCATTAAAGATAATGACGAGATGATGAAAATAATTAAAGGACAACAGGAACAGATAAATAGTATAATCCCGAAAATAGGTAATATAACAAACAATAATAATAACACGACGAACAACTTTAACTTGAATGTTTTTTTGAACGAGCATTGCAAAGATGCACTGAATATCTCCGACTTTATTGATTCGCTGAAGATAACGCTCGAAGATTTACTATTTTCAAAGACGAACGGGATATCACGCGGTATAACTGATGTGATGATAAAAGGACTCAAAGAGCTTGACATTTATAAACGCCCGATTCATTGTACGGATATAAAACGCGACATCATGTATATCAAAGATGAAGACAAATGGTGTAAAGATGAAAATCACGAGATGATGAAAAATACGATTGTGAAAATCGCGGACAAGGAACGAAATGCATTACAACAGTGGGCTATCGATAACCCAGACTGGATGGAAACCGAAAGAAAACAACTGGATTACTTGACAATGGTGCGTTCGATTTGCGAACCTATTGAAAACTACGACAAATACGAGCGCAAAATCATAAAAAATCTGGGAAAAGAAATACTAATTGACAAGAAGAATTAAACAGTTTCGGTGAAATGGAGCAGAATAGTTTGTAATATCGATGATGTATGAAAATTTCAAATCTCGGAGGGCACTTTTCAAAAATGGACAAAAATAAATGTCCATTTTTGAAAACCGCGGGTAGACTTTTGAAAAAAACATTGCATTCGTCACTCAGAGCATAATGCTCTAAAACGTGTTTTTAGATTGAAAAATTTGTGACGATAAATTTTTTATAACGTTCTGCCCAAGAATGCGCCATCCTATGAAAATATGGACATTTTTGGACCGCGGTTAACAAAAATTCCGGACAAAAATGCCATAATTTATGGACACAAAAATAATGACCATATATCTAGCAATCATTTGAAATGAGATAGGCATTTTTTTACTTGGTAAACAAATTGTTAACAAAATGTTAACAAAGTCGCGAAAATGTTAACAAATATGCTGATACTTTTGTCTAGATAATATGATGTATATATATATTTAATATGTGTGTATATGTTACCATAACAAAATAGGTACCTATTTATACTCGTGTATTTTGCACCATAATGGTTTAGATTTTCGTTATTATTAAAAATATATTCTTATCATAATGGTAACAATATCCGCTGTAAGATAGGGGAGGGCGGACGCCGAAGAAGTGATAATGTATGAAAATTTCAAATCTCGGGGAGCACTTTTTAAAAATGGACAAAAATAAATGTCCATTTTTGAAAACCGGGGCTAGACTTTTGAAAAAAACATTGCATTCGTCACTCAGAGCATAATGCTCTAAAACGCATTTTTAGGTTGAAAAATTTGTGATGATAAATTTTTTAATATAATTTTAGTAAATGGTTTAAATAATTATGTATATATACTTTAGGAAACATTAGGAAACAAATGGAAACAAAAAAGTCGCTAAAAAAGTCACCGAATTATTCATGTAATATTTGTGACTATAATACATGTAAAAAAAGTGACTATGATAAACATATTGTTACTAGAAAACATAACGGTATGGTAACAATGGAAACCAAGGAAACAAAAAAGTCGCCAAAAGTCGCGCAGCATAATATGTGCTATAAGTGCAACAAAAAATATAATACGCGTTCTGGTCTATGGAAGCATGATAAAAAATGCAACGTTAATAAGAATGTTATATTAAATGACACTGAAATAGAAGTCGACGGTGACAATACCGATAAAGAAACAAATCAAGTAGTTACGAAAGATATGTTTAT
>Ga0255209_1000518_pt1 | contig 11530 bp, 10 predicted proteins | sample Miss_Miss_RepC_8_FD_183026 | JGI IMG/M metagenome (GOLD analysis project Ga0255209, IMG submission 183026) | Freshwater microbial communities from Mississippi River, Louisiana, United States - Miss_Miss_RepC_8d | ecosystem: Environmental > Aquatic > Freshwater > River | place: USA: Louisiana...
AAGGTATAGGTCAAATTAACCTCCTCCTCCCTTATAAAAGCCCCTAAATTCCCCTAAATAAGGGGAAAGCTAGTATTATGGTATTTTCCCCCTCTATACCCCGAAAAAGGCGAAAATGGCGGGCAAGTGGCGGAAAAAATTGAAATGTCGAGGGGGTGTTTTAGGGGGAATTCCTAAAAAATCCCTAAAGCAGGGGTATAGGGGCGGTATAGCCGTAATTATAGCCTCGACTCCCCCTCACTGGCATACCCCCACTGGCATACCCTACCCCCTATACTCAGGCTATTACTGGGGACCCCTATTGAAGCCCCTATATGGGGGTACCCTCTACACCTCACCCCCCCTACTCCCTCTACACCCTACCCCCCTATACTCAGGCTATTACTGGGGGTCCCCTACTAAAGCCCCTATATGGGGGGTACCCCTACACAGACCCCCTCTCCACTGGCATACCCTTACACAGACCCCCTCCCCACTGGCATAGCCCCTCCTATCTGTGAAACCCCCACCTGTTTAAATCGAAAAAAAGCGGGGATTTCAATTTTCCATAATATTGTAAGAAAATTGAAATGGAATATGATGTAAAAATGGAAGACAGTGCCCCCGAAAAGATGACCGTAAAAGGAACAAAAAAGACGACGACGACCACGACGACGAAACAGACCGCTACAACAACAACCCCGGCTCTGAGTGCAGAGAAATTGAAGTGGCTTGCGGAGCAAAAGGCAGCATCAGACGCAGCATACGCAGCATACCGTTTGGCACACCCGGTGCCTGAAATGGTGACAGGGTCGCCTTACCAAGCAGCTCGCGAAGCATGGGCTGCAGGCGGTGGCGGTGCAGCGTTCGACCACTGGACCGCACAGAAGGACTAAGAAGACACCAAGACATGAGACGTAACAGATGCGTGAGATAAATCGAAAATCAAGTAAGTAAATAAATATGAATATATGTGTGTCCTCTGAAAATACTAACACTTTTTTTTTACAGGGGGTTGTGCCCCATAACCGTGGTTTTTTTTCATCACCCATTTCTCAATTTGTCACTCATTTCTTGATTTCCTATATATAGGGGTTTTCCGCGGTTCGGAGTAATAATTTATCCGGCAACAAATAAGAGCCTCTTCCACTTTTTATTCAATACAGTGCCACAGTTATGCCGTAGGCTGGCGGGTTAACGGGTGGCGAAGCCCCTTGTGTGAAAATTGCACGGATTTTGATTTTCCATTATTTGAAAAAGAAATTGAAATGTTTTTCGGTGGTATGGTAGAATGCAGTGACCAAGTACATTCTAAGGAACGAACGAACAAATGACGACAATCGCAAACTCTACTACCTACTGGACTTCTACTGCCTTCGCCGTTGCTGACACGACGCAAGTGCAAAGCAAGAAGACACCCACGTGGAAATTGAGCGGCGAGGATACACCATATGACCATCGGCGTTGGGACGAAGACGAAGACGACGGAAACAGCGACAACCACCAGTTTGGTTTGTGCTGCACTTGCAAGAAAGGACTGGACGACCGCGCAGACTTTGTTTGCAACAACACACAACAACCGGGCGGCGGATTCTACATGTTGTGCACAAACTGCTACGAAGACTTCAACAAACCATGGTACCTCGAGGAAACACACGGCGGCGGAGCCTAAACCAAAGATGACGGTCACCGTCTTTGGCGGCTTACTCAAGACTCTCCAAGACATGAGAAGATACAGGAGCGTGAGATAAATCGAAAATCAAGTAAGTAAATAAATATGAATATGTATGTGTCTCTGAAAATACTAACACTTTTTTTACAGGGGGCGGAGCCCCACAACCTACGGTTTTTTCATAACCGGTTTCTTGATTTGTCACTCATTTCTTGATTTCCTATATATAGGGGTTTCCCGCCATATCGGAGAAATAGTTTATCCGGCGAAGTCCCCTGTAAATAGCCTCTTCCACTTTTTATTCAATACATGCAACGGTTGTGCCGTAGGCTGGGGGGTTAACGGGGGGCGAAGTCCCCTGTGAAAATAGCGCGGTTTTGTATTTTACATTATGTGGCGAGGAAATTGAAATAGATTTCAGCGGTATGATGGAATGCAGTGACCAAGAGCATTCTAACAAACGAACAAATGACTACGACTCAAAACTCTACTGCCTACTGGACTTCTACTGCCTTCGCAGTTGCTGCCAAGACCACTCCCGCAACAGCGCAAGTGCAAAGCAAGAAGAAACCCAGATGGAAATGGAGCGGCGAGGAAGACGCACTTGAACGTGGTTGGGATGATACAGATACGGGGACGCTGACACGCAAGGAAATCAACTACATCAGGTGGTACGACACACACAGGAACTGGCACAACGCTGACGAAGACTAAAAGCCTAAACCAATAGATGACGGTCACCATCTTTGGCGGCTCTCCAAGACATGAGAAGGTACAGGAGCGTGAGATAAATCGAAATTCAAGTAAGTAAATAAATATGGATGTGTCTGTGCGAAATACTAACACTTTTTTTACAGGGGGCGGAGCCCCATAACCGACGCTTTTTTTTCATCACCCATTTCTCAATTTGTCACTCATTTCTTGATTTCCTATATCGAGAGGTTTTTGGTACGGTTTTGGATTTCCCACTATTTGAAAAAGAAATTGAAATATATTGCAGGGCACAAAGGGTGAGACAGTGTATTGGAAGTATAGAAATGAAATCTTGTGGATGCTTGACAAACAATCGAGGCGAACTGTGCAGTCGTGTGTCGGAAATCTGGGATGAAGTGTGCGAAGTGTGTGAGGCTGGAAGCTGGGAAGAGTTGAAGGATGAGGTGAGTGATGTGATGTTTGGGTTTGGAAGGTTGTTTGGGTATATGTGCGGTCGTGTGTATGTGGGGATGTGGTTTGATGAGAGACACGTGAAGAAGATCGAAGGAAGAATGGAAGAGTATGGATGCGTGAGAAGCAAGAGACATTTGGTGGCAGGAATGTGTCCTTGTATGGGTTAGGAGAAATAGGTGGTCACGTGACCGGAGAAATAGAATGTCCGGCAACAAGTAATATTCTCTTCCACTTTTTATTCAATACAGTGCCACAGTTATGCCGTAGGCTGGCGGGTTAACGGGTGGCGAAGCCCCTTGTGTATTTTTTGCGCCGATTTCGATTTTTCATTATGTGGAAAGAAAATTGAAATGTTTTTCGGCGGTATGGTAGAATGCAGTTACAAGACCACAACAACTACGAAACAATGAACTCCGGAAATACCCAGACTGCTACCCACATGACTCTTGCCGCGAACCCAATCGTGGAAAAGTGCCTCGCGAAAATGGCGAACGACGTGACTGCCCAAGTCCGCGACAAACTCATCGACATCATCATTGCCGTGCTCGCGCGCGAATGTGAGGATTTCGATGGCGAATCTGTCCGTCGTCTCATCGTCGCTGAGCTCGAAACCACGCCCCTGAAGTTCGAACTCGAGAAACGTGCCGCCAGCTCTGGAAAGAAGACCAAGACCACCAAGACCCCGAAGGCTGTCCAACTTGACGAGGAAGGAAACCCCATCAAGAAGGTTAAAGCCCCCAAGGAACCCAAGGAACCCAAGGAACCCAAAGAAAAGCAACCCAAAGCCCCGAAACCCGTACTCACCGAGGAAGAGCGCGAAGCTCGTGACGCCGCCAAGAAGGCTGAAAAAGAAGCCCGTCGGGCTGAAAAGGAAGCCGAAAAAGAAGCCGCCAAACTCGCCAAGGAAGCCGAAAAAGAAGCCGCAAAACTCGCCAAGGAAGCCGAAAAGGAAGCCGCCAAGCTCGCAAAACAAGCCGAAAAGGAAGCCGCCAAGCTCGCAAAACCAGTCAAGGAACAGCGTTTGCCCATCCCATGGTGCGGCGCTCGCATCCCTAACCGCTGCGAAGCTCTGCGCTCCTACCACGGACTCTTTGCACAGTGTACCGCCGACAGCACCGAAACCAGCGCGTTCTGCCTCTCTTGCGAGAAAACGGGCGCCGTGTTTGGAACTTGCGCTATGCGCGCTGCGTCCGGACTGTTTGACTACACTGACCCCAAGGGCAAAAAATGCGTCAGGCTCGCAAACGTCGTCGACAAGTTCGAAGTCGAGGGCGGAATTGACGCGTTCATCGCCGAGGCTGCCAAGTACGGTATCACCATCCCAGCTGAACATCTCGAGAAGGAAGTGAAAGCTCGCGGTCGCCCCAAATCATCCTCTCCTCGTGCCCGCCCCGCCACCAAAATCGCAACCAGCGACACGGGAAGCGGCAGCGAAACAGAGACGGACGACGAAGAGCACCAGGCAGCCAAGAAGCAACAGCAACAGCAACGCAAGAAAGTGACCAAGACTGCCAGTGCTGCCAGCGCGGAAGATGCGGCTCCCAAAAAGCGCGGACGCCCCGCTAAGCCCAAAGAAGTCGCCCCAGCTCCCGTCGATGACCTCATCTCAGACCTCGTCGCTTCCGCAAAGAAATCTTCCACACCTGTCGCAGCTCCCGCTCCCTCCTCCCCAGAACTCAGCGAAGATGAAGTACAGCCCGTCACAGTAGCCGTCGCCCCCAAACCCAAACTTGCAGCCCCGAAACCAAAACCCGCCAAAGTTGAACGCAAGGTGGTCGAAATCGACGGCGAAAAGTTCTGGGTCGAACAGTACAACGGCGCGAAAATCATCGTGCGATGCAGCGACAACATGGCGTTCGACGCTTCCACAGGCGACCACCTCGGCGAATGGGACAACAAGCAGAAGACAGTCATCGAGTGCGTCGAAGATAGCGACGAAGAGTAAGTACACACACACAGCACAACACACAGCACAGCACAGCACAGTTTGGTGGTAGAGTAGCTACAAAACCATCTTTTTTTACAGTGGGCTTCGCCCCCCGTTATCCCCCCAGCCTACGGCTTAAGTTTTGCGTCAGGGGGGGTGCTCTAAACCCATGGATTTTTCATCACCCATTTATCAATTTGTCACTCATTTCTCGATTTCTATATAAGGGGCTCTATCCCTACATTATGCAAAATATTTATAAAACCCGCCTATAACCCACGCCGCATTGATAATGACAGACTGGTACTGTCTAGACGTAAGACAAACAATAAATAAACCAGACGCTCCTAATGTATTCAATACAAAGTCTACCGTTTTATCAAGAGGAATAACGTACGGAATTAATACTAACACACTTCCAATCCAACCAACACCTTCAGATAGATACAGTTTACACTTTGGACTTGAAGGAGTATCTATTGAAACGTTACTCTCATTTTGGTTGGAATTCACTTCCATTTTTTTTTACTCTTTACGTATAATTAAAATTTATTTATGTAACTCATTTCTCAATTTGTCACTCATTTCTCGATTTCTATATAAGGGGCATTTTGGCGCGAAACCCAAGGGGCGAAAATTGGCGCGAAAGATTGCAAGGGCGTCCAGGGTGGCACAGTCGCACAGTGGCACAGTACCCATAAGCGAGGATAGTGAGGCTTACGATGACACCAATAACGTCAATAACAATCCTAATATAGTTATTGACCTTTATTTAGATAATGCATTGACGTCGGCTGCAGACACTTTTAGTGCTTATAACAGGTCTAACAGTTACGCGCAACTGCATCAATACGCGAACTATTTAAGCTTGGAGGTGTCGAGATGTTTGTGTTCGCTTAAACGCCACCAACTGCTTGAAATACTGATATAACTATTTACACCGCCGAACTAATCTTGACCTTGATTTTGTTCTTGATTTTGTTCTTGATTTTGTTCTTGATTTTGTTCTTGATTTTGTTCGGTTTCGGCGATTTTGCTTGTTGCGCTTGTTTCGTTTCTTAGTTCGATTTCCACTTGAAGCTCGGTTTTTTTTGTTACCTCCGGCTTCATAAGTTTCTCCAGCACTTGCTGCCGCCTCCGCCTTCTTCGCTTCAGCTTCAGCCTTCAGCCTCTCCTCCTCTTCCCATGCATCATTAAGAGATTTAGTAATTGATATTATTTCTGTTCTTTCAGGCGTCCTGGGTTTTGTATATTGTTTAAAATATTTTTCTACCTCATCATATGCTAATTCATAGTTTGCTTCTGTCTTTTCTTTCATAAACAATTTTACTTTTTCTTCAATATGTAATAAAAATAATAATTCATCCATACCAACTAGCGAATCAAACTGTATAAATTGTAGTAGTTTTCTAATAAAACCTTTCAACAAAACGTCGCCATCATTAAGATTTAATTTAGTTACCAGAGTAGACATAAAATTAGTTATATCTTTATTATTTTCTTTGTAAAATTCAACATAAGACATCATTGTTTTTTCCAGACCACCACTAAAGTCAATACCTAATAATCCCTCAATTTGATCTTCAGTTAATCCAGTAGGTCCACTTGAAAGCAAAATTTTTATTATAACCCAAAATAATCCGATTTCATCAACTTTCATAAGTTTTTTAACTGTACCTTTTGTTGGCATTGTTATTTTTTCGTTGACTTTTTTCATACCAAACAAAACATACATATTAGGAATATAAGGACGGTGCCAGTAAATATGATAAGTTAAACATTCTGACTCTGAACATATTTTAAATGTATTTGTATCATGGGTTGCGGTCAACGTACATTGTTCCGATTTTGAAATTTTGGTTAAATTTTGCATAGTATCAAAATCAATTAATTCGATTTCTCCCGTACGGCTATTATAAACGAAATTTTCAAGACTAATATCACCATGAAGAAATAGGTTTTTATTAAATCGCATAAGACATGAAATAACATTAAATATAATTTTTTTTTTACCATCCAATGTCAATACCTCTTCTTTATCAAATAAAATATTTCCCAATTCTTCCCCAAGATATTTATATACTGCGAACGAAAGAGGAGGATCGTCGCTGGTGGTACCAAGATTACCGTAATACATCGCCATATTATTCTTATATTCGTCACCATATGTAGTAAATTGATTATTAATACGTATAGCAGTACGAAGTGTTTCTCCTTGATACCGTGTATATGATACGCAGTCAAATTTTAAAACATATTGCAAATCACCATCCTTTTTGTCTGAATCATTTAATCCAATTATTATCCCACTTCCTCCATATGTATAAAAAACATTAGCAGGAAGTACAAATTTTTTCGTATCGCCATTTTTTGTTATTGTTATTTCGCTCAACGCATGTAGTTTTGTAATCACATCGGCTCTATTTTTTTTAATTTTACATATGTCCGATATTACTGAAAAAAAATCGGTAACACCTGTGGCAGTTATTGACGCTAAATCGGACATTGTATGTTTTAACTATATATTATATTTTATTTTAATAATATTTAATAATAATAAAATAAAGATAAATACATCAAATGAGTTGGCGAATGGCGTATTCGTAGTCCAATAACATGCACTTTATTTTTAACTGATAATGGACAACACAAGCACCGTTTTCATCCCTCGCGTACTAGTTCACATCGGCAGCGACAAGAAGAAGTAAGCAAGCAAGAGCGGAGCATATACCATAAACCTTAAACCCTTAACCATATGAGATGTAACAGAAGCGTGAGATTCATCGAAATTCTTATCTAATAATACTTAATTCAAAACCCTACACACTTGCTTTCCCTCTCTATTTACATGCAACTTCACTACCAATTAACCACCCCATATTTACGGCTTTGCATTTCCCATTTTGTATTTTCATTTTCGTTTTCCATTTTCTATTTTTCATTTTATAAACCTACTAATATATTCTGTAATAAAATTGAAATAAAACTCGCCTCTAAAATTGAAAGAAGTGCCAAATTTATTGTGAAAGAAACAACTATGGAAAACAAAGAACAAAACTCCCAACAACAAGAAACCCAAGACCCCGTGACTCTTAATGTTACGGAGGTACCGTCAGCCCCCAAGTCACCCGAAGTGTTCCCCATTTTTAAGAAGGTAAGAAAATCCCTCAGCCCCCTTCCTCGCATCGACGTCAGTTCTCTTGCTCTCGCATCTCTCGCTGCGGGCATCGCATGCGTATCTCCCTCCATTCCCGACGAAACTATGAATATGGTTTATAGCGGAGGAGCAGCGGCATGCGTCATGGCGTCGTCGTCATCGTCATCACCATCCAGAAGCTCCGCTGTTGTCCGTGTCCCACGCAATGCCGCCAGAGGAGGAAATGTCGCATACGATGATGAGTCAAGCGACGACGAATCAGTGATTGACGTTGACGAAGATTCAAATCCAAGCTTGAAAGAACGAAAACCTGTGAATTACGACCAAGAACAAAAGGATAACATGGAAGATGAAACCACCATTTTCAAAAGTCAACTTAGATTAATGAAAAGAAGCAGTCGCTACACCTCATACGAAAACCAAACCAGTGTCGCAGTCAACATCTGTAATCTCTTCTTCGACGTCAAAAGTGTCGTGATTCAAATGGTCATTGGCTACACGCAATCGGGTAAAACCGGCTGTATGGTAGAGCTCATTGACCAGATGACAAAAAACACGTGCAACCCAATCAGTACCCAGAACATCTTTATTATCACGGGTCTCTCGTCGCGCGACTGGATGAAACAAACCAAAGGTCGCATCCCCGAATGTATGAGAGAACGCGTATTTCATAACGGACAACTGGAAAAATTCAAAGCTGCTGTTGCTGGGAAACAAAACGTCCTCGTCATCGTCGATGAAGCACACATGGCAAGCAAAAAGAAACAGACAATGAGCCGTATCTTCAAGGAACTCAACTGGAAACTCGATTACATGATGGAGAATGACATCAAACTTGTTCAGTTCTCAGCTACACCCGACGGTCTCATCTTTGCACTGAGTGGTCCCAAGTGGCCTGAAGAGCACTACAGGATTACCACCATGAAACCAGGAAGCGGCTACTTTGGTGCGAAACAAATGAATGAACGCAAACAGCTCAAACAAATCAAAGATATCTATGGTCGCGATAAAGACGGTAAGTGGATTGATGACGAAGTCAGAAAGGAGTGCCTCGAAAACATCGTCGAAATTTTGCATGACCAACTGAAGTTTAGTGGACCGCGCTACCTTGTTGTTCGCATCAGAGGCGGTATCCCAGAACAAAGATACCACGAGAACTTCTTTGAAGCCATCGAGTCTCTACCCACCCAAGACCAAGAAAAATTCGAAGAACACCATAGACATCGTCACTACAACATGAGAGGCAACGTCGAAGACATCTCTGAACTGCTATACAAAACTCCTACAAAACATACCATCGTGTTTATCAAAGAGAAGATGAAGTGCGCTCAGACACTCGAGTATGTTGTCTTGGACGAAAAAACGGGCAAAACAACGACACATAAAGTGAAACACAATATCGGCGTCGTCGTGGAGCGTAAGCGAAGCGGTGATAAAGATGAACAAAATGACTCGTTCACAATCCAAGGACTTCTCGGTCGTCTTTGTGGATATGAAGAGCACGACTGTATCTGCTATACGAATCTCGCGTCGTTTGAGAAATATGAGAAACTATTTGCAAGCAACTTCGACACCAAAACACTCAAACGCGTCTCTTGGAATAGCAACACCACGCACGGAAAAGGCGAAGGAAAAGGAACAAGTGTCCACCCCACAGTGAACGACGAATGCATTGAATCGGATACAACCACAACCACAACTAGCGTGAAAGAAGAGGAGGAGGTTGATATCAGTTTGTATAGGATTTACGATAACGAATCGGTGGTTCGTGATGTGTGTAATATACTCGGATACCGCTATGTACCCACGGAAAACAATGACGCCGGTTTTAAAGAAACTTCTCTGAACACTACAAAAGGTGTAGCATCTCTCTTAAATGCTGTTAGGAAAGTTCCAACCGCTTATGGAACAAACCATGGCGTGAAAACATACAGAACATACTATCCATGCTATGTGGACACTACAAACAGCGCAACACTCCGGTTTGTTGTCATCATTCGACCTAACATAGATGAAAGCAAGATTGCCGAATGTGATTCAAAGTTTACATCACTATCTCTGAGAGAAGCATCGTTGATAGAATAAGTACACATGAGATGATACAGAAGCGTGAGATTCATCGAAATTCAAGTAAGTAAATATAAACCCTAATAAACCCTAATAAACCCTAATAAACCCTAACCCTATATGATTGCATTCATTTATTACTAACACTTTTTTATTGGGGGCTCTGCTCCACGTTATCTCCCCCCCAGCCTACAGATTTTAATTATCCATTATCCATTTTCCATTTTTTATTTATTTTTTATAATATCTCTCCCTAGGAAATTGAAATGGGTTTACTCGACAGGGAGGGATGCAGTGAAACAGAAAAACAAAAATGGAAGCAACAGCAGCAACAGCAACAGCAACAATGACACTTTATGTGGTTCTTGAAAACGGCGAACTGTACCCAAGTCTCTACTACAGTTACGAAGCTGCACGCGAAGCAGTTCTAGACAAGCATGCTGAAATACTGGACTACGAACGAAGCGAATGCGCTGAATGGGGCGGCACAATGGCATCTCAGGTTGATGTCGCCGAGAACACTGACACAGGCACAACCCGCCTTTATATAGAGAAGGAGATAAACATAACTATACAAAGATACAGGGGACTGTGCCCTCTGACGCAAACCTGAACGCCGTAGGCTGGGGGGATAACGGGGGGCACAGCCCCCTGTGTGATTTTTGCGCCGCTTCCCATTTCCCACTATCCCACAAGAAAATTGAAATGGATTTACCCCACAGAGAGGAATGCAGTGAAACAGAAAAGTATCAACGTCGAAAACAATGGCAAAAATCGCAGCAGCAGCAAACCACATCTCGTTTATCAAGGAACAGTTCGGTCACGATTCGGTCTGGACTCAAACCCGCATCACGTACGCCGACGGAAGCACCTACAAAGGTCACATCGACAGAGTCGGCAACCGCACAGGCTTCGGAACGTATCGCACCCCAATCATGCTATTCGGCGTGTATGACCCCCAAAACACGGCATCTCTCGTCAACTGGCGCGAATACATGGGCGAATGGAACAACGACGAAGCAAACGGGTTTGGAATCATGCGCAGATACCGCGGCGACGGAACTTGCACCGTCGAGTACGAAGGACAGTGGCGGAACGGACGCCAAATAGGACTAGACTAAAACACTAAACACATGAGAAGCAACAGGTGCGTGAGATAAATCGAAATTCAAGTAAGTAAACCATTCCCAATGTGTATATGTTCAACTAACACTTTTTTTACAGGGGGCTGTGCCCCCCGTTAACCCCCCCCCCAACCTACGGTTTTCTATTTTCTATTTTATATTTTCTATTTTCTATTTTCTATTTTTCATTTTATTAATTTTTTACTCTATTAATAAAATAAGAAAATTGAAATAGATATAGTACGCCATATCACATATAAGCATCATCGTCATGGAAAACGTAGAAGAACAAGTCGAAAACACACCCCCATCAACACCAAACACAACAGCACCAACACCCAAACCAAAAAAACTGAAACAAAAAATAAACATCGCCGGACTCAACCTGGAGGCACCCACAACACCCACACCCGCCATCATCAACAAAGGAACCGGCG
>Ga0255209_1000520_pt1 | contig 11486 bp, 12 predicted proteins | sample Miss_Miss_RepC_8_FD_183026 | JGI IMG/M metagenome (GOLD analysis project Ga0255209, IMG submission 183026) | Freshwater microbial communities from Mississippi River, Louisiana, United States - Miss_Miss_RepC_8d | ecosystem: Environmental > Aquatic > Freshwater > River | place: USA: Louisiana...
AACCGCCATGCACTACGACATCGAGTGCTTCTATAACCAGTGCCCGCGCGATAACCCAAACATCGAGTACCAATATTTCAAACAGTTTGTAGAAGACTATCCAAACTTGGAGGCATACCGAACCGAGTGGACCGTATTTCACGAAGAACTGCGGATTTCTGGCTCGATTGATATGGTATTCCGAAACAAGGACGACGGAACACTCAGCATATATGACTGGAAAAGATGTCGCGAAATCAAAAAGACCGACCGAAAATGCGCGAAGAATCCCGTCATCGAACATATTCCGGATACCAACTATTGGCACTATTGTCTGCAGCTGAATACATATAAGGCGATTCTTGAGAGCAAATATGGGGCGAAGATACGCGACATGTACTTGGTGTGTTTGCATCCCGAGAATGCGAATAAGTCGTACCAGAGGATTAAGGTCATGGAGATGCCGGACGATATACAAAAATTATTCGAACAAAGACGGAAACAGGTGAAAGAGAAGATGGACTAATGTGGGGGGCGACACGAAGGAGGCATGAAATAAACTATAAAAAAAGAATATAGAGACTATCTGCAAGGTAATATAACAACCCACAATCGTTTTTATTTACGCTTACCTATTTACACTTACCTATTCACCATTCACCCATTCATAACAATGTTTAACATTTCCCAGTACATTTCCCAGTATATTACTATTTCCCAAGATAGTTTTTATAATATAAATGCGAATCAAGACTTAGAGTGGAACGATATTTTGAACTATTATTATAGTGTTACTATATACATTACTGTATCGACGCTCTATTTATATGGTATATATTACATCTCATGCTATTCTAATGGATATTACAGAAGCATATTTGATATTGGAGACGGAGACGACGACGACGACGAAGAGGAGGAAAACACTAACGACACTAACGACAACACCGACACAAAAAAAGACATTGCATATCAAGTAAAATGGTTTGAAGAGTTTGATGAGATGGGCGACACAGATGATGACGAACAACAAGAAGGCGAAGAGCTGACAGAGGAGTTTGTAAATAACCTGAGTTTAAATACTATCACGGAAACAACACCAAGGGGCGATGTGTTGATGTATTATAGCTCAAAACTGGGGTCGTTTGTCTATCATTCGCATACGAAGGAGATTCCGTATAGTTATTTAGAGACTGTTGCAAGGAAGTACGTAATTGAGTATAACTGTAAAAAGCTATATATTGATATTCGAAAAGAATACGAAAAGGGTGTAAAAAAATACAAGGAGATTAAAGCGAAGGAGGAGGAGAAGAGTGATGCGGATGACACGAAGGAGAAAGAGAATAAGAAGAAACAATTATTTGCGAACTTCAAGACATATAATCGTAAGGGGGAAGTACATAATAAACAGAAGGACAAGATATATATTCTTAAGGAACAGGCGAATCGTTATTCCTATAGGGGTAAAATCGAAGAATATAGCGAGGCGAAAGTGGAGTCATGCTTGGATAAGAAAGTGCTTGAGAGTATGGGGGATAAACGGAGCGAAGAAGAGAAGAGGGTGAATGATATCGACTTTGCTACTTTTAAAAAAATGAAAATGAATACGAACTAGTGGAACGTAAAATACTTTATGATATTTTTTATTATTACTATAATATAAATAATAGTAATAATAACAGCACTAAACAAATGAATAAAATAAAAAATGATAAATATTTAAGAAAAAATAGAGGTAATACGCGCAGTAAACATAAAACAAGAAAGGTGCAGAGTGGGGGTGAACCCGTTGGCGAAGAACGAGTATTACTTTTACAACAAAACGCAGATAAAATGAATAAAATGAAAGAACAAAGATTTCCTATGTTTAAAGAACTAAAAAGAAAAATTGAAGGATGGTTTATAGAAAAATTTACACCCGGTTCAGCTGACAGTATGAAAAGATTAGAAGAGTTAACAAAAATAGAAAAAAGAATAGAAAGTGATGAAAATAATCAAACTGTTAATGAGGATATAGATAAAATTATTACTGAATTTAAACAAATTTTAACAAGTATTCTACAAGAGCGTTTAAGTGAATTAAAAAAAATAAATAGTACTAATACTAGTCTTAGTAATATTCAACTAGACGGAAAGATAACAGAGATTACTGATATATTAAATAAACTTAATGGTATAAATAAAAAAAATTTTAATACTGAAAGTAAAAAACTTTTTGAAAGTAGTAAAGAAATACTTAAAAAACCTAGTTTAACACAAAGGTTTAACCAAGGAGTTAGCAATATGGGAAAAACAGTAAAGAATGCAGCAACATCTGCAAAGGATGCAGTAACATCGCGATTCAGTAGAAAGAAAAAGAGTGACAACGAAGATGCTGAAAAAGAAGGAACTGAATTACAAGAGTCAGGTAGCAATGAAAATAAAAGTACTCAAGAATCAAAAGAGGCAACACCGACAGAACCAACACAAGTTAATAATGAAGGTAGAATCGCAAAAATGAAAACAGCTACAAAGGAAGGATTTATAAAAGCGGGAACAGCTACAAAGGAAGGACTTGCAAAAGTAGGAACAGCATTATCTAATTTTAGAAGTAGATTTACTAAAAAGAAAGAAACAAATTATAGTCCATTACCTAATACTGATGATACAAACGCTAACGAAGTATCCCAACCCCAAGGTCAAGCCCAACCCAAAGAAAAAGGTCAAGCCGGCGGCAACAAAACAAGAAAGATCCGACAACACCAATATATTCACGAGATTAAACAAAACCGAACGCATCTATTTAACAAAGAGATGGAGATTATAAACAGTATTCGTAATTTTAAGCATGGACACATTGACAATGACAATGACAATGACAATACAAAGAAACAGTTTATGAGGGCAGTGAAAAGAGGTTAATATATCGCATCAAGAGAGGTACCAACAAAAAAAATTCTATTTAATATCAACAAATAAATATTAAATAGAACTAAACAAATATAGTATATAGCCTAATATTATAAAGCAACGCCTCCATTTTTAACGAATCGTCGAAAAAAATGAAAGATCCTTTAAGAAGAATTGTAAAGATTCATAACAAGTATTACGACATAACAAATTTCGCCCATCCCGGTGGACCAGTCGCAATCATGGCAGCCAATCGCCGTGATGCAACCGCCTTATTCGAATCGCACCACCCATTCAGCGACCGCACCATGATGGACAACATCCTTAAAAAGTATGAGATGCATGAAGAGCGAGAGAAATGCGAAAATTACCTGCTCCCGGGCGAAAATGAAAACGGCGCGATTTTTGATTGGGAAGAAACATTGAAAAGCGATTTCACAACAGAACTGCGCGACAAAGTGAAGAAACATTTCACCGAAAAATCCAAAGAACGCGGTGTATCATTAAACGAAGCCATAAAAGCAACACCGCAACGATGGTGCGAATGGGGTGCGTTCACGACAGCATCCGCGTGGTCGTTTTATACAATGCTGTATTCGCAAAGCATATTCTGGAGCTGGTTAAACATGCTTCTATGCCCGGCATTATTCTGGATGTCGGCTACAATGCTTCACGATGGAGGTCACTTTGCCATTTCACAAGACTGGCGCATAAATTTGGGAATGCAGTATGTTTATCGAGTAATTGCAAGCCCATATGATTGGCTACATCAACATATAGTAGGGCATCATCCATATACAAATATACATAATAAAGACCCCGATTTAAATCATTCGGGAGAGGAACTAAGATTTACAGAGCATACAAAATGGAGTACAGTACATATAAAACAAGAAAATAAATATTTCATACTATCGCTATTGTTGTTAATAGGATTAAATATAAAAAATTCACTTTTACTTAGTTTTACACAAAAGTATAATAATTCAGTACACAAAATCCCTGTAGAATTAAAATACAATTTACTTCATTTTTTAGATATTATTTTATATATGTATGTATTTTTCATATTACCTTTTCAAATATGGACACCTTTTTATGCTGTTAAACATGCTATAGTTCCATATTTATTATTATCGAGTATATTTACTATTAATTCTTCCGTTAACCACACACACAAAGAAAGCATAAAAGGTCAGAATAAAAATTGGTATATTCACCAGGTGACTACCGCGACCAACTTCGGGAACCATTATCCGCATTATTACACGTCAATTGGACTGAACTATCAAATCGAGCACCATTTATTCCCCACAATAAATCATTGTCACTTGCGCGATATTCAGCCGATAGTAAAAAGTTTGTGTGAGAAGCACGGAATACCATATCACCATACAAGTGGATATAAAGAAGCAATTATGGGAGTCTACGACCATCTTCGCGAAATGGGGAAAAAACCTGTCGATGCCGATACCCACGCCGTAGACTAACAATATTTACTTTATTTCCCGGATGTTCCGGGTTGTTTAGCATCACGTGCATCTTTCCAGCGAACAAAACCGGAACTTCGTTTCATATCAAAAGAGGGACCGAGGTGGTCTTTGGCAATGGCGAGACCTTGTTGCTCGAATGGTGTTAAAGTGGCGATGTATTCTTGAATTAGTTGCGCGATTGAAGGTACCCGAGAAGGATAGGAAGAAGACATGTCATGGAGAGGAGCGGCACTAGAAGAAGAGGCATTTTGCATATAATGAGTTGTAGAGTTACAAGAGTTGCGAAAACGCGAATGATTTTTATATAATAATATGAAAAATATTATTATATCAATTTTGTGTAGTAAAATATATGGGAAATGAAATAAAAAAAGCTATCGAATAAATATTACACCACTTTTAGTTTCGAATGGGTTCATAGTGTCCTCCATTCCAATAGATATGAATTGTCTTATCATACGCCGAGTTAACAGGGATAAATTCGATATCAGGAGCGCCCCTGTTTCTGTGGTTACTTACAACGACGCGTATTTTCCATATGTTACAAGCCGCTTGTATTTCAATTGCGCCACCCCATGTACTCATAAGGCGCATATTCTCAATATATTTGGCAGGGATAGGATTTTCAAAAGACAAGATGGTGTTCGTTTCCAAACCGTCCATAATTGGTTTATTTTCTTGTAAATAGTCGCATATTTTGTTACGTATCTGCGAAGAATTATGGTCGCTTATAAAATAGTGTAAACTGTTAAATAAACAACTCATCGCAAGTAGAGCAAGTAGAGCAAGTGTTTGTTATATATATTATATATAACAAATATAAAAATACAAAGTAACGAGTAAAATATATAAAACACCAATATAAACACCAATATAAAACACCAATATAAACATCAAGAAAAGAAGCATATAAGGTCGTTACTTAGTTTGACATTGGAAGCCTGCATCATTTTTGTAATAGAGGTATCAATTTTAAACCCATTCATAATCAAAAACTGAAACAGTGTCGGTATTTCATCGACACACATGAGCTGGCATTTATCATCAATGTGTGTAATAAGCAGGTTGCAACATTGCGCGACATTTGAACAGCAACTTCCGCCTCCGCCACCGCATCCCGAAAAGACGCTATCTGTTTGAAAAGGCGATAAGCGAATCGGACCAACGCGTCGAATAATAGCATTAAGGGGCGAATCATGTGGAGGTGCGGGACTTATTTTAATGACTTTTTTGTAACACTGAGTGACGTGGTCATAGTAAGGAACAGACGATAAAGAATACATATATGTAGTATATATATGGTAGAAAGAATTATATTATACTGTAAAAAATACAATATAATAAAAAAATAAAAAATAAAAAATAAAAAATAAAAAATAAAATCTTACGTATTACAAATCACTAGGAGAAAGACCCGTCATCATCCCTTCCCTTCTCGCATTATTCCCACCGCATGTTCCGGATGAACAACTACCACCTGCGGGGCGATTGGGAGGAAGTACATTCGGCATCGCGGATGATCGTTGCCCGACAAAGTACATAACAACCTGGTACAAAACATAGGCAATTACGAGATAAACAACCAACATAACAATGTTCATTAATAATCCGTTGCCCCCCATACCCGTACCACACATTTTAGACATCTTAGCCATTTTAGCCATTTTAGCCATTTTAGTTATTTTAGTTATATAAATAAGTATATATTAATATTTTACGCAATATTGTATTCAAAAATAAAGAATGAATAATATGCTAAAGGCTAAAAATAATAAAAAAAAGATATATTAGTAGTAGTAGTAGTATAACCTGTATGAGCAAATTAATAGACCAAGGAGGATTTGGATGTGTATTTTATCCCGGGATAGAGTGTGATGGGACTATAAGTAAAAACCCTAAATATATTTCAAAGTTGCACAAAAAAGAGTACCAAGTCGTGAACGAGTACAATGTCGGAAAAATGGTATCACAAATTCCATTATACGAGTATTATTTTGCACCAATTGTGAGTATGTGTAATATAGATATCGCAAAGATAGATAAACGCGAACGCGATATGTGTCGTGTCGTATCGAGAGAGAAAAATAATTCAAAATTTGTAATAATGAAGATGCCGTATATAAAGAACGTAAGTCTAATAAAATATATTACAAATCCGAATATAGACAAAAGAGAGATAGTTACGTATATTTTGTATTTGTATAAGTTTTTATTAAACAGTTTAAAGATGTTGAACATGCACGGAATAGTACATTTTGACTTCAAAAAGCAAAATTTTTTAATAGACGTAAAAACAAAAAATCCAATCATTATTGACTTTGGTTTATCAATACCATTAAAAGACCTTGGTCCCGAAACATATATCAAATATTTTTACTCGTACAATCCATCTTACTATATATGGTGTATTGACATCCATATTATTAACTATGTTATTCACGTGAACTCTACATTAACGTATGATGCGTTGGTCACAATCATAGATACATCTATAAGTTACAATAAAGCACTACTACTATTTTCACAGGGTTTTATTTCAAAATACCGCGAATTAGCCATAAACGCGTATAAAAAATATGTAAATATGCCTGCAGAAAATATAGTTACTGATTTAGTTAAAAATTGTAATACCTGGGATAATTATTCACTTAGTATATCTTTTTTATCTACGATAAACAGTATATCGAGCGAAGGGTTTACAGATAACAGTTTAATAAAAAACTTTTCGGAACTATTGCTATTAAATATTCATCCGAATGTTGCAAAGCGCCTTAGCTTTGATGATACTAAAAAAGTATATAAAAAAATATTTAAATTAGAATCATCAGTAACTGAACACAAAAGTATACTAAATAACTTTGATAAAAAGATGTTTGTCGATAAAGCGATAGAGGAGTCAGTACAGCAGGAGAAACTAAATCCTGATGTATTGAAAGTAAAATGAATATTCAAGTAAAATTATCTACTTTAATTAAAGTTAGAACCATGCAAGCCTCCCTTTAATGCGGCGGCGTCAGCAGCAGCTACAGCACTGCCTCCTCTGCGGGAGCGTTTGGTGGAACGACGGGTTTTTCGGTTTTTGCGGGAACCTTTGCGACCGCGTTTTGATTTAGTAACAGCGGATGCTGCACCAGATACATCTTTCTTCACACCTTTCCATGTCTTAGAAGCAGCCTTCAAAACATCTTTGAGATGAGTTTTCTTGCCCATGCTAGCCATGGTGTTCTTAATATGTTGTCTCCAAGTAATTGCCATCTTATATTTTATATAGAGAAAATAATAAAGATTCCTGTAATAACAAAATAATAAAATATAAAAATAAGTTAAATATTTCTAAAGATGTACATACTTTGATACTTTCATAGTTTCATAGTTTCATAGTTTCATAGTTTCATAGTTTCATATTTTACTGAATACTATAATATTGCATTCAGTAAAATATAATAAGAATTATAATAAGAATTATAATAATATGAAACGATATAAAACGTACATGATATATTTTATAAGTTCATAACTATTAATACGCGTTAGTTTTTATTTATCGAAATGGTAAAAAATCTGGCAGGAGGGTGCAATGGAAAAAAAGTAGCAAGAAAGCATACAACAAAGGGTAAAAACGAGTTGCGATTATCAAAATCGTCAGATGAGAAGTACGCGATAGTAACTAGGTTACTGGGGAATACATGTGACGTTATTTGCGACGATGGTGTAAATCGGCGTTGTATAATTCGTGGTAAGTTTACTGGACGAAATAAGAGGGACAATATGCTAGATAGTGGAACATACATACTGGTCGGGATGAGGGAGTGGGTAGATGAAGACGGGTCTTCTAGACAAGGGAACGAAAAAAACGTAAAATATTGTGACTTGTTGGAGGTATATAATTCAATGGAGCGCGACATATTGAGAAGGACGCATAATATATTTAGTTCGTTAAAAGATGAAATTGGAAATAAATACGATAATGCAAACACAAATGTATCATTTGTAGACGAGAATACATTAAAGTATCAAAGTGTTATTAAAAAGATGGATGCTAAGCGTGGTAGTGATGGCGGCGGTGATGATAGTGACGAAAGTGACGAAGATGAGTTAAAACCACAGGCTGTCGTGATTACAACAAATGTAAAGCATATTGGTAAAGGCGTTATCCTTCAGTCGTATGATATTAGTGACGATGATGACCAGAGCGATGACAACAGCAATGGCGAAGACGATGACAATGACGAAGACGAAAATGGAGACGATAAAAAAGGTGCAATGCTATATACAGCACCCAGTGTTGCGAATAAAAATAAAAATAAGAATAAAAATGTGGAATATATTGCCGAGAAGGATATTGACGTGGACGATATTTAGTTCTACTCAAGGCTGCGTCGGATGGCTTCTTCGATGTCGGCTTGTTCCTGGTCATCGATGTCGGGATATATGTTCTGGTTGATGATGAAGCGGTTGTTGATAAGACTGTTGATATCGATATTGTTTAACATATTCAAAATGTTGGGGCTGAATGCGTTGATGTTGATGTTGTTGATGTATGCTGGCGGAACGTCATCGCGCTGTACTGCTTCCGCGCGTACCTCCGGACCTACCGGTGCATGGGAAGGTGGTAAAGCAGCACCACTAGAAGAAGGTACAGCAGCGCGAGCGGGTTCCTGTGGGCGTGCAGACGAAGACATCATTCTGACACTTCGAAGAAGTTGATTCATGGGTACCGAAACGGAGTGATGGTGGTGGTGGAGATGGTGATGATGGTGGTGTTGATGAGCCCGACCGTTAACATGCTCGGCGATTCGAGACGCGATATTATTGACGCGAACAATGTCGCTTTCTTGGTGGGCGTCTGCGGGCGCGGGTGCGGGTGCGTCTTCGTCTTCGTCTTCACCTTCACCTTCACCTTCACGTTCAATGACCTCTTTTGACTTGAAAGAGAACCGACAAATGGGGCACTCTGCTTTCTCTTCTTTCAGCCATTTGGTAATTGCTTCTGCATTGAATGCATGGTTACAAGGTAGAATCTTGATATCATCTCCTTCTTCAAAGTCTGTCTGCCAAATACCGCATGCTCCATTTATTTTGAGTTCCTCTATCATAGAGCTAGTAAACTTCTTTTCGACAAGTTGACCGTGTTCTTCTTCGGATATAACCCGCTTAACGGGGCATCGGTCATATAGCGAACGAGCAAGAATAGACGCCGCGGATGGTTCGATGCCATGAAAGCCACCGCCGAATGCGCCGCCAGCACCACCACCACCAAATCTAAGTGGTACGAATGATATACCATTTCCATAGATATAGTCGAGTAAGTCGCGACCTCTTCTGTCAGGTAACTCCGCCGAAGAAGCCAACATTATAAGATCGGCGACATCATGATTGGGGGCGTTCTGGTTCTGGTTCTGGGAAGGCTGTTCATCGTGTCCGGACATTGTATGAATTGATAAGTTTGTGTGTTTTGTTTTGCTTCTATATTCATATTAGAATAATATTTCTACTTCAATTTTCTAGAAGTAGAAATAAAAAATAATTAAATAGAATACTACACCACTTGTATGCTTGTATGCTTTAATGTTTGCGATGTCTAGCGACCGAATTAAAAATAGACGGAAGCATTATCACCATCATAACAATATTAATAGCATAAATAATGAGAACGAAAGTAGAATAGTAGTAAAGAAAAGTGCGTCTCCATTCGCTAGAACACTGGCGACACTGCGACTCGTTCATTTTTCCAATAAAGCGGTAAAGGTATAGTATGTTGGCAACATTTATTACCATCAAAACTAAAATTACCCATTTGTTGGACACCATAAAAGAATGAGCCTGGTTTGGAAACAATGCAAACAAAAAAACTTGAACTAAAATAATGGTACTTAAAGTAGTAACATAACCGGTTTCGGGAATGTTGGTACAATATCCACATTTCATTTTCATTGCAGCAACATAACTCAAAATAATCGCTAAAATAATGACATTTATAACTCTCGAAAGAATACTATGCATTTGTTGTTATTATATAATAATTAAATATTTTTTTTAATTATTATATGGTATATATTTTAACGCGTATATAACCCCCTATATAACCCCGCATCAAATATCTTTGAATCCAACAACTTGCTTAAATACTCTCTCATATCCCACATATCTATCATTATTCAGCGAATTCACCAATGTAGTCCAGGGCGTATATTGCTGAAGTCCCGCAACACCTTTTTCGCAAAAGACATTCAAAAGCGCCGGGCTAAACCCAGACATCATCGATACATTTTGGTCCGTCGACAATGACGGAAACCCCGTAGTTTTGCGCAAATTCCAGAACACAATATGCGGTGCTTTACATGGTTCTCCGTATAGTCGTTCCCCCATTTTTGCAAACATTTGTTTCATATTCTCAAATAGTGTTTCCCTCGCAGACAAGTCACACATACTCGCTGACGCATTACTCATTTGCATATCCGAAAAAACAACCAGTACCAAATTCTCGGCAACTTCACGTGGCAGCTTATTATCCTCAATCCCCTCGCGTATAAGGTCAAGCGCTAAATAAAAGTTCGTCGTCATCCCCCACGACGATGTCCTCAACTTACTCACCTGTTTCACAAATGTATCCGAGTCTTCCACCCCTAGCTGAACCCACGTCGGGCGCTCCGAAAATGTCATCACGCGCTGACCAAGTATGGACTTTTCCGCGACGCGAATACTCAACCCAATCGCCGAATGAAGCGGGTTGCTATTATCTTCCATCATTGAACCCGAAACATCCGCCATCGCTATAAAGTTGCCAAGGTTGCCATTCTGTGTCGAATTACTCTTCCACTGCTCATTCAGGGTCGTAATAACCGGCGACTCGTTTGGTAAGCTTTTTGTAATACATTCGACAGCACTCTTTACAAAATCAATTATCGAAACACGTTTCCCCTTTATTTTACTTTTACCATCGACTACATTTCTTAAATATTCTTCGTAGTTATTTTTACAGTTGTCGCGGTCTTCGTCACTTTCGCGGCGGGTAGTCTTGCCATTCTTCTTAAGATTTAAAAATGAATTCGTCTGTTTATGCATGGTAATACTTGTGACATTGTTGAAGTTAATTTCCGCCCATTTACCATCGCATTGCTTTAC
>Ga0255209_1000522_pt1 | contig 11438 bp, 25 predicted proteins | sample Miss_Miss_RepC_8_FD_183026 | JGI IMG/M metagenome (GOLD analysis project Ga0255209, IMG submission 183026) | Freshwater microbial communities from Mississippi River, Louisiana, United States - Miss_Miss_RepC_8d | ecosystem: Environmental > Aquatic > Freshwater > River | place: USA: Louisiana...
GTCTTAAACGGTTAAAGTATTTTCCATAATATACACAGTCCCGGCGCAACATGTTGTCGCAGTTATTGGCGGCATGGGCAGGGGTGGTTAATGCCATGGCCACAGCCAACGCGCAGCCAGCAGTAACAAGGCGCTTTTTAAGGTTAAGCAGTACCTTTTTAGCTGGCTCCGAATTGCTACGCATGAGGGCTAAATCCAGCAAAGCCTGCTCGACGGGAATTTTTGCCAATTCAGCGATTTGCAACATGACTGCATCACTTGGGAGCGTTCTGCCAGCTCTATAGGCATGAACGAGCGAATGAGTGAGGCCAATCGCTTTGGCTAATGCGCGGTCACTATCAAGGCCGGAAATACGCTTTGCGTCGTCTAAGTAACTGTCAATCATGCTGATGCCCCTCACCAAGGCCCGTATTTTCTAGCAAAATGCTAACCCCCTTGACAACTGTCTTCTCTTGAAAGACGTTAACCATGTCTTCTGACGGAAGACACCCCTCACCGGGGGATGGGGTGGGCGCGGCAGGCTGGCAGCGCTCACCCTACCAGCCAACCAGCCGCAGGAGCTTCCGATGCCGTTCATACAGCCGAAATTTACCGTTAAGTTTTACGTCAAGTACCGCTCTGGCCGGATGGCTGTTGAGCGCTGCGCAAACAATTCAGCCGCAATTTCAGCCATGCAGGCTTCGCTTCAGGCGATGCAGGCGAACGGTTCCGTTCACAGCTTCAGCAAGAAAGTTGTGGAGGCTTAATTGGTCACAGTAGCTGCTTTCATCATCGGCGGGATTTTCGGGGCTTCATTCGTAGCCATGCTGCAACTCGGCAAGGCGGGTGAGTGATGTACGATTTGCACGTTCTATTTGGCCGTTATCTAGAGCGTATTTGTAATGCGCTAGAGCGAAGCAACGATCTGACCGTTCACCTTATTTCACTTCATGAGACGACTTTTGCCCAGCGAGAGCCGGAAGCGCTTGCTGGGATTTTGGGGGCGGGTGTTTCCGCACCGGGGGAGGGCGAGCAGCCCTCCCCCAAAACCCATGCTTCCCCTGCGCGGAGCGCGCAGAGCAACCCGGTAGAGGAGTAAATCATGAGTGGAGTTAATGTACTGACACGGCAGGGCAGTGCCCTTGTTGCCCGTCTGAAGTTCCTGAAGCTCGATCTTCCGCTGGTACTGGAGCCGACCGGCAAGACCGGCGACCAGCCAGCCTATGAGATCATCAGTGGCGGGGTGAAGATTGGTGCCGCGTGGGAAAAGACCGACCGTAATGGCGTTGTGTTCTACAGCATGACGATGGACGACCCCAGCTTTGATGCGCCGCTGAATGTGAGCGCGTTCCAGCAGCCGGGCGGCCATTACGAAATCGTATGGCGTCGCCCGCGTCAGCAGGAGGCCGCATAATGCAATCCCCTAGGGAAAATCTGACCAATTCCCTAGGGGATTTTTCTTTACGCCAGAAAACCGTGTCCGCCACCCCCCCTCTAATAGGGGGTGGTGGGCGTACAAGCCTAGAGGATAGGCCGCTGCCGGGTGTAAAGGTGCCGGAGGTTCAGCCGGGATATGCCGCCCTACTGGCGCAGGGCTTTGACAGCTATCAAGAGGCAATCAATCTGAAGGTTCCACCGACGCTGGTTGGGAAGTTTGAGGAATGGCAGGAGCAGGCCAAGGCGCTCGATACCCGCACCGGGCAGGCCGTTACCGTTGAGCTAGGGGCAGAGACAGTGCAGGTCTGGCCATGCGGCAGCAAGGGCGGGGTGCGCTGGGTTCTTGAGTGTGATGACTTCATGCTGTTCTGGCGCAGCCCAGACCATGACTGGTGCCTGTCGGTTCGCTATCTGTCAGCCGGTATTTGGGAACATGGGATTCGCAACTTGCGCGACCGTGTGCGCGCCATGTTGCTGGCCGTTGGCTGCATCATCAATCAGGTTGACGGCGAGCGGGTGAGCAGGGCCGATTGGGCCTTTGACATCTACTCGCCAGAATTTTCGCGCGACATGAAGCCGAATCTGATCGCGCAGGTGGTTTGCCATAGCAGCGTGAAGGTTGCCCAGATTGGCAATGCCGAGCGGCTGGAAACACTCACGCTAGGGCTTAACCGTTCAGGGCTTCAAATCCAGATTTATGACAAGACCCGCGAAATTACCGAAGCCAGCGGCAAGAGCTGGATGGTCGATTTGTGGCTGCGCGATGGCTGGGAGCCAGAGGACGGAGAGATTGCCCATGTGTGGCGGTTGGAAATCCGTATGGGGAGCGATTGGCTTAAAGACCGCCAGACCAATACGCCGGACGAGCTGGAGAAGTCCCTAGAGAAGCTGATTGCAGAGGCATTGCTCACCCATAGGCTCACACAGCCGGAGCTTGGCGATACAAACCGCCGCCGCTGGCCGCTGCATCCGTTGTACGCGATTGCCTATAGGGCCATATCAGCAACCAGCATGAAGCCGCTGGGGCGTTATGTGGTGGGCGTACGCGATGTTTTATTTGACAGGCTCAAGCGGCAGGTAGCTGGCACCCTGCGCTCTGGCCTTGTCCTGAATTCCGGTGATGTAAAGCCGGAAGATGCGGAGCGTTTGGCAACCGAGGCAGTGCAGCTGATGCTGGCTGACCGAGAGAGCGGGCGCAAGGCCGAAGCCGCCCGTGAGCGGTATAAATTTGTTGATGAGGCAAGATGATGGATGAGATTGAAAAACTGGCCGCTGAAATCGAGACGGCTAACCCGGTACGCAAGATGATGCTGGCCCAGCAGCTGCTGCCGCTGATTGTGAATTTAATTAAAGAGCTAAATACAAGGGCAAATAGGACGGATTACAAATTGAAGGTCATTGGCAAATGGGCGCAGATAGACTTGGGTGCGAAAAATGCCGAGGGTTAAACGTGATGCCATAGGGCAATGGTCATGTGAGGGATGTGGCGGCATTGTTGATCTGAAGGTGCGCACTGATGATCGCGTGTACTACGGCTGCCCGCGCAACTGCGGGCATATCGCCACGTTTGGTTACAAGAAATCAGCAGAAATCATTGAGGAGCTTAAGAGCTATGAAAAAACCGAAACCACTCAGCAAGCCGCAACCGGAGTTCATGAGCCAGCCGATTCAGGAGCAGATGCCGGAGCCAATGGGCCAGCAACTGGAAAGCGTGGCCTCGCAGGAGCAATCCGCGATTACGTCCGAAGCTGATGCAGCGCCTGACTTCACCAGTATTGAAGCTGATCTTGGCGGCACTATCCCTCAGCAATCGCCAGAGGCGAGTGGCTTCCTCACCAAAGATCAGTTTTTTGCCGGGTTCGGTGGTGCATTCACCATGGCCAGCGCAATCACGCGACTGGAGAGCCTTGCCATTGACGACAAGGACAAGATGGCACGAGAGGCGTCCGATGCTATCTATGACACCGCCATGGAAATTCCGATGTTTCATTTCATGGTACGACCCGGGAATGTGTACGTCCAGCGCGCGCTGGTAATCATGGTTTTTGGCAAGACCAAGATGGATGCCGTTAAGGCCGAGGTGATGATGAAGCGGGCGGCGCTGGCGCAATCAGCCAATGCTCAGCCGGTTGCATCAATGGCACCAACACCGGCTAGCGACCCGACAAGCGCTGATTTTGGCAAGGCAGCCGCCTGATGTTCAGGAAGGATGCCAAGCGCATTGGGGTATTTGGGGCAAGCGGCAGCGGCAAGAGCACGCTGACCGCCAGCCTCATCAAATCGCGCTCCCGTGTGATCGCCTTTGACCCGCAGATGGATTATGCCAGCAAGCGTGACTACACGACCGTGCATGACTGTTTGCAGCTCGTCCGGCACCTTAAGGGCAGATGGTCGCGCGGGTTTAAGGTGGCCTATGTGCCGCGCGCCGGTAGCGACTATGTGCAGGAGCTGCACATGCTCAGCCTGACGCTGTTACGCATTCAGGAGCCGTATTTTCACTACAAGGACAGCCGCAAGCTGACGCTGGTTGTTGACGAGCTGAACAAGTCCTATCCAGTGAGTGCGCTCAAGGTCAATCAGCGGGGCTTTGGCGAGGTGTGCAGCCGGGGCCGTCACTATGGCATTGAGGTGATCGGCACCAGCCAGCGCATGGCAGAGGTGAACACCAATTTCCGGGGCAATATGACGGAAGTCTATTTCCTGCGCCTGATCGAGCATAATGATATTACGGCAGTTCGGGCGACACTCGGGCCTAAGTGGGCCGAGCAGATTAGGGGCTTTCCGAATTTCCGTTTCCTGTTCCGTTGCGAAAATGGCGCAATCTCCCTAGGGGACGTGAAACGCTAGGCCGCAAAGTTATCTGCTCCCCTAGGGTACAAAATAACGATCATTTGAATTTTCCCGCAAATGCAGCGCTTCATGGAGTTCTGTTGAAGGAGGGGCCATGCGCTCAAACGTTCGAGCAATCATCATCGGCGCACTAGCCACTGTGGCAGGCGCTGCCCTCTATGACTATCTCAAGGGAGTACGAAATGAAGGGTGATCTTAAGACAGTTGGCCTCGTGGTCGCTGGTGTGTTGGTTGCTGGTTATGTTTTCCGCAACTTTTCGGATATCGGCGTGGTTAACGAAAGCGCCAAAGGTTTTCAGGGCTGGCTCTAACGGCAGCGGAAAGGAGCCAATAGAATGGCAACCATCAATCCCTACGCGCCCATCCAGCGCAATATCCCCTCCAGCCAAACAGCTGTTGCGGGTGCAACTGTAACGTTCAATATCCCTGTAGGTGAGCTGACCTATAGCGATATCGTTCTTTACTACACCAAGACGGGCACTGCTGCGACCTATGCGCAGATGGTTGCCGATATCCTCAAGGTGCGCGTCAAGCTCAATGGCATCACCATTCAGGAATTGAGCGGCAAGCAGTTTCTGGACAGCTTCGCCTATCTGGGCCACACCATCAACAATGGTGAAATCCCGATCCTGTTTGCGCAGCCGACCGCCCGCACGCCGGTTCTGGAAGCTCTGACCTCGCTCGGCACGTCTGGCCTCAATCAGGCCAGCATTGAAGTTGACTTGGCTTCTGGCGCTGGTGCATCGCTGGCAATGTCGCTTAACGTCATGTGCCACTTGCGTTCGGAAGTTCCGGGGCTGCTCATCTCGCGCAAGAATTTCACGCTGACCTGCCCTGTTGTTGGTGTGAATGAGTTCACCCAGCTGCCGATCAGCATTGGTGATCTGCTGGCACTCCATTTTGATGGTGCTGCCTCTCCGATCACGAATGTTGAAATCCGTCTGGATGATCGCCTGCTCTTTGAAGGCAATCCGACAATTCTGGCAAACCGCCTGAAGCGTTATGGCCGTGTGCCGCAGTCTGGCTATGTTCATGCTGAAATGGTCATGCGCGACAATCTGGCCGAAAAGCAACCGCTGGCCGACACTGCCGACTTCCGTATCAAGCTGACCGTAACCACGGCTGGTAATGTCCCTGTCATCATGGACACGCTGGCTGCCCCGTTTGGTCTGCCTGCTGCGCAGGTCTCGAAGCGATAAGGGAAGGGGGCTGCTATGGCAACAACCAGTAGCAGCGCCACCGTGCCGGTGGCGACGAATGTCACACCGGCAACTTCGGTCTGGGGTGATCTGTTCGGCGTAATTGATGGCGCTTTTGAGCGTTATGCAAAGTTCGATCAGTATCAGCTCGGTAAAAAGCAGGTGAGCGCACTCAAACAGCAAACTGACGTTTTAAACCAGATTGCTGATGCGCAGTACCAGCAGGCAAGCAGCCCGCTGGGCAATGACCAGATGATGCAAATCGCATTGATTGGCGTGATCGGTCTGGCTGCTGTGTATCTTCTGGCCAAGGCGTAAGCTATGGCTAAGGCAAAGACGGGGGCTGGTATTGGCATGGATCCAATGTCGCTTTTAGCTGGTGGGCCGAGTTTTCAGGGTGGCACGGCAGGGCCGAGCTACTCTGACGGCACCCAGACATCTTCGATCAGCATTGGCAGCCCGTTTGCCGTAGGGTCTGGGGCGTCATCCAACGCAGAGAATACTGGTGGCGCAACTGCCACCACATCGGCAACGGCTGGCCTCAATAACGTTTTGCCATGGGCGTTATTGGCGCTAGCTGTTGTTGCCTTTGTGAAGGTGGCCAAGAAATGAACATGCGCCAGCTGCATACACCTGATCTTATGGCCTATCGCCAGCTAGGTACCATTAAAACATATGCGAAAATGGTCATCACAAATCAGGTTTGGGAAATGGTCAAGTCAGGGCAGGCTGATCTGTGGCGCATTGAGGGTGATGGCCTGATTGGCACCGTAGCGCTGTGCATTGATAACGGCGAATTGCTGATCTATCAGGCGGCTGGCTATGACCATGAAGGCCGTTTCTGCGAGAAATTCAAGCCGCTGATCATGGACTATGCCCGCTCGATCGGTGTGAAAACAATCCGCGCGCATACCCGCAGTAATGCTCTGGCGCGTATCTATCGCCGCCTGTTCGACAAGTTCAGCATTTATCGCGGCGAATATGTGTTTAAGGCGGTGGTGGCATGAGTGGTGGCAAGTCCAGCTCCAGCACGTCGCAAAGCACGACGACCAATCAGCAGGACAAGCGCATTGGGGCGACTGATAACGCTGTTGTGCTGACCGCCGAGGGTGGGAACGTAACGTTTAACCAGCTCGATGCCGGGGCCATAGAGGCGGCAAAGGAAATCGCCTTGCAATCGTTGCAGGGCGTGCTGGGCGGGGCTGGTGATGCGCTCAAGGCAGTTAGCCAGGCTAACCAGCAGGCGTACCAGTTCGCTGATGCTGCCCGCGTGCAGGAAAACGAGAAGAATTACAAGCTGACGGTTCAGTGGGTGGCCATTGTTGTTGTGATCGGCTTGGCTGTTTGGGGGTATGTCAATGCTGCAAAGCGCTAATAATTCGCCGGTATATCGCCGCATTCCGCATGACGGCTCAACGCTGTTCCAGATGGATATTAACGGCTCATACACATTCCAGACAGCTGGCTGTTCCAATGTCCGCATTCTGGCATCAACTGGCCCTGTTCATATCCGGCTAGATGATGGTGATGAAATCCCGATGCGCGCCGGTATGAGCTACCGCGCGCCCAACGGTTTCTCCAAGATCACGCTGACCAACAAAACAGGCGCAGTCAATGCGATTGACGTTATATGGTCTGATGGTGAGATCAAGGACGATGCTTTGCAGCTGTCCGGCACGGTTAAGGTTGCGGTGGCTGGTACTGTTGTCGCGGCTGACGAAATCTCTTTGGCTGCATGGGGCGCTGCTACTGTCTCACCAACTGCAACAAATCGCCGCCGTGTGATTATCAAAAACCCGATATCGAATGCATATCCGTTCCGCATTGGTGGTTCAACAAATTATCCGACCTCAACAAAAGGCTATGAGTTAGACCCCGGCGAGCAGCTGGTGATGCTGACAAACGGTGATGTAGTCGCTTTAAATGCGGGGCCAGTCGCCCAAAAAATCATTTCAATGCGGGAGAATGACTGATGCATGATATGTTTTTTCAAACAAACGCGCGCAACGGCAATGCCTTTATCGCTCGATCAAGTCTAGCTGCGGCTGTTGCTGGGCAGTTTCCGGGATTTGCGCTGACCGCTGCAACCGGGAAGCAGCTGTTTGTTAATCGTATTCGGCTTTACGCGGAAGGCGCAGCCGCAACAACATTCGTTCACGCGACCATTGGCATCATCACGGCGGCTCTATCTGGCTGGACAGATCAGGGCACTTGCCCGAGCACCAAATCTGATGCGGCTGATTCATCAAGCCGTATTTCTACAATCTCGGCTGCTTCAGCTCCTGCATTGGCAAAAACGCTGTATATTGAGGGCCTGCGCTTCATCAATGATCCGGCAATCAATACCCGTTTTCTTGATCTGGATTTGCTGGCACCGATCATCGTCAGTCCGGGTAACAGCTTGGTGATCCTCAGCGATAATACCGCTACGGCCACGGCACATCGTTTCAACTGCGAATTTGTGGAGAAGTGATGAGCAATGCCGGTTACGCCTTATCACTGACGCTGGCCAGTCTAGCAGCGCTCGCGCTCAGCTACAGCAATAGCTTGGGCCAGCAGGTCAGCTTGACTGCTGACAGCGCTTCGCAGGCCGCAGCCGACAAGGCCAAGGGCCTGATTACTGTTGCCGGGCCGGTTGGTACTGTTCTGGACGTTCCGGCGCTGGCGCGTAGCACGGTTGGCCGGTATGGCCTGAATGTTGACCCGTCAATGCTGGTGGCAATGGCATGGATTGAAAGCGCATTCAAGCCAGATGCATTCCGCTGGGAGCCTGCGCGACTGGACGCCTCTGTGGGCCTGATGCAGACGCTGAAGGCGACTGCGCGTGACATGTACAACAACGGCTATCGCGCATTTGGCGCTGCGCCTGATTATACCGACCTGCGCCGCCCTGAAGTCAGCATGTATTACGGGGCCGCGTATGTTGACTGGCTCAAGAAGTGGTATGCGCGCAACCGCAACGGCCAGCCGACAGAGGAATGGATTGTTCGGGCCTACAATGGCGGGCCGGGATGGGATCGTGCCAGTGCATCATCGCAGGCCAATACGGCCAATCACTGGCGCAAATATCAGCAAGCTAAGGGGAGGTTCGGTTAATGCCTGTAGTACCAATTCTGATCGGGTTTGTTGGCGGCTTCTGGGTTGCCAATGGTGTTGAGAATGTCAGCAACGGTTTGCGCTGGGCCGCAATCGGTGGCGCTGGCTATCTGGCCGCAAAGCATTTCAAGGTGCTGTGATGGAATTACAGGAGCTGATGCAGCTGGGCAGTGGGTTTACACCGGCCATTCTGGTGTGGATTGCCATGGAGCTGCGCGGCGTCCGTAAAGAAATGCTCAGTATGCATGGGCGTATTGAGAAACTCGAAGCACAGGTTTTTTTCAAGGGGGTACGTGCATGAAGGGACGTAACAGCAAGGGACGTTTTGTTAAGGGTTCGCGGGCTGCCAAGGTGGCAGGCCGGAAAGGTGGGCGCAAAGCCGCCCGGAAAGGTAAGCGTAAATGAGCTGGTTTAAGAGCAAGGTAGTTGACCGCCTCAAAGAGCCGTCCAGCATGGCAGGCATTGGCCTGATCGCTGCTGGCATTGGCCAGACGTTCGGCATCAACGAGGCACAGCAGGCTGGCGAAGTTATCCAGCAGGCGGCGACGCAACCCAACTGGATTGGCTTCACCATGGCTGCCCTTGGCAGTTTGGCCATTCTGTTCCGTGAGAAAGGCGACAAGAAATGAGCCGTTTAATGCAGCGTCTGGGCTGGCGTGAGCAGCGCGACGAAGAAATGGGCGTTGATACCCTGAACAAGGGTATTGAGCATGCGGCCGAGCAGCCGGCAGAGCAGTCGGCCGAGCCGATCAACGCGCCTGCCGGCGACCTGACCGAGGCGCAGCTGATGCGCCTGCGCAAGGACGAGCTGGCAAACATGCTGACCAAGGCTGATCTGGCACAGGCGGTGCTTGATAAGCAGGCAGCTGAAACTGTAACCGAGGAGTAAAGGCAATGGCCGGATTAGCAGCACCAGTAATTATCGACGCAACCTATACCGTGGTTGGCGGCACAGCCGTTCGTACGGGGATTGGTGCTGCTCTCCGGTCTGCCTTTACTGCCGCTGCGCGCGTAGGAAAGACCGCCCTAGGGTGGGCTTTCGGTGGCGCGGCCATGGAGAAGGGGGCGGCAATCGTTCGCGGTACAAGCTCAGCCCCTACGCCGCTATCTGGCGGTGGCGGGGGCGGTGGCGTGTCCATCCCGCGCGGCACGTCTGCCGCCCCTGCATCCAGTGGCGGCGGTGGCCTGCCCGTTCCGATCACCAAATCTGGCAACCTACCGGCCACGGTACGGGCAACGCCGGTGGCATCCGTGCCCAAGGGCGCGGCGACCATTCCCGTGTCACTGGGCAAGTCTGCTGGCAAGGCTGTGGTGGTTGGCAATGGCCTGACCTCAATTCCCAACATTATCCCGGCGCAGACAACAAACGGTCTGGCGCTGCCGGTTATTGGGGCTGCTGCAGCTGCATCGGCAACGGCCTACAGCATGCTGGATGAGGCCAAGGCCAATCCCATGCGCACGGCTGCCATTGCCCTTGGCGTGGCCGCCCTGGGCGTGGCTGTGTACTCAGCCGCGAAGCGCTAGGTTTTTGCCATGTCGCCAGACGGTTGTTCGATCAATTCCAAGACGTCCGGCAATTTCTGTAATTTTAACGCCTTGACGCAAGAGCCGTTCAATCTCTATCCGGCGAAGTGTTTTGCTCTCACGCGCTGCCCGGCGCATGGACTTTTCAACTGCGCCGGGTGTGAGTTTGTGGATCCGAGCTGCCTCGCTAATGGCATCCGACAGGCTTAGATCACTGTAGCTATCAACCAGATTGGCAACGGTATGCGGCGCAGCCCGTAGGTTCGCTAAATATGCCTCTCGCGGGTTTTCCCGGCCCGTGAGCTGTTTTATCTTGTCATCGTTGGCATCACTGGCCCGGCGCAGGCAACGCGCTGACAGGGCCGCGAAAATGAGTCCTAGGCTCTCTGCATGATCGGCGCTCAGCCGGTTGAAATATTCTGCCCGTAATCCAGCCAGATGGGCCGGAATGCTGTTATCGGTTGTTGTGGTGCTAAGGTCTGCAATCTGCTGGCGAATCTCTATTTCAATCTCGCGAATGTGAAGGGCGTTGCTATCCTGAATAAAATCCCGATACTTCATGTTGCAAAAAGCCTTTCTGGTTGCACTGTCTAAAACGGTCTGTGACCTGTGATAGATGGTGCAAAAACCCTGTGAACATGGACTTAAAGTTGATTGTACGTCTTAAACGGTTAAAGTATTTTCCATAATATACATTATGCGACTAATGGATGTAGGGCGAAACACCCGATAGGGCGTCCGATAGTGCTATGGAAAACTGTTAAATCAGGGCCTATTCCCACGCGTGCCGGCGTCGCTTTTAGGGTTCTTAGCCAGCTGTCTTGGCGCGGCCAAGGCGGCCCAGATGGGTATAGTCAAAGCCGCTTTCGTATTTCAGGCCAAAGCCCAGCAAGCGGTCAAAGCCAATATGCGCCGCCCAGATCAGGCCAATCCCAACTTTGGCATACGGCACAGCCCCTGCCAGCGCAGCCATGGTCAGCAGGATTGGCCCTACATAGCTGTGCGTCAGGTTATAGGTAATGGCACCGGCCTTGCGCCCGGCCAGATAGCCGATCAGGGCCAGATCCGGCGCGAGGAACAAAAAGATATACTGGCTCCATGCATAGCCAGCACGAGCATAGAGCAGCGTGGCAAGCACAAGCACGCACAAACCTTCAAGCCGAAGGGTCTGCCGAACATAGCCGCTGGTCTCGCCTGACATAATAAGCTCTCCTGTTGGGCGCTTAAATATGACAGCTCGAGCGCCCTCGTTTAGCCAGATATTTCTGGTGATAATCTTCCGCCGGCCAGAACGGGCTGGCAGGCTCTAGGGCTGTTACAATGGGGCCACGATGCCGTCCAGAGGAATTCTCT
>Ga0255209_1000563_pt1 | contig 10823 bp, 4 predicted proteins | sample Miss_Miss_RepC_8_FD_183026 | JGI IMG/M metagenome (GOLD analysis project Ga0255209, IMG submission 183026) | Freshwater microbial communities from Mississippi River, Louisiana, United States - Miss_Miss_RepC_8d | ecosystem: Environmental > Aquatic > Freshwater > River | place: USA: Louisiana...
AATTTCGTTTCCAGTAATCTTCTTCCGGATTCTTCCATAACGGAAGGTTCGTAAGCATCCCCATTCCATTTCCGGCAGGGTGAATACGACAATCCATCGGAATCCCTTTACTTTGGGCGTAATGACTGGCGTTTACCATTTTGAGTTTCGAGAGAATATATTCTTGTTGTTGCCGCTTTTTTGCTTCCACTTCTTCGGGTGTCGGTTTACCTTTGTAACGAATGTATAAAAACATGCCTAAACATATAAAAAATGCGAGACCTACTGTAAAGTTGAATGTTTGGGTATAATAATAATCTTTTACCTTATGACATTGTTCGAGAGATTTACTTAAAAAATACCGCACACCAGGTTCAATCAAACTTGGCGCAGGAGCGTTATCATTCATCCGCGCGACGAATATAAAATAAAGACCACTTAGTTAGTATAACCAGAAAAAATAACGAAAGAATGGAAACGCAGGCGAGACGCGATACAAATAATCCATCTATAATGTAGTTATATAACAAGGAATAAACTCTGATATGGCCGAATTAAGTTCATCCGTTGCAATCGGTTTTTTTTTGGTTTTATTTGCCGGATATTGTTATTACAAATATAAGAAAAATGGCGTGTTAAGTGCTGGGGTTACGACCATGTTTTTCATTGTTCTCATCACAGGTGAGTATTTCATCAATCTTGCAATGTCAAAAGATATATGCGGGTTTGACCAAGAAAAAACAGCACTTATTGCAACTCTTTTGCCATGGGTTCTCGTTTTAGGAGTGCTTAAAGCCGCGCTTATAGTCTTTCCCGGATGGCTTACGCCGTTTAGTAACACATTTGGATATATATTTGTCTCCGTTGCAACCGACTTGAAAGATGTTTTTAATAATATACTAACACCACAATTTGATTTAGCACCACCAAAAGACGGTCAAAAAGGAGGTGGTGATAGTAGTGGTGGTTTACAAGACAGTGCTGACATTCCAGAAGATAATGTCAAAAATAAACAGGATATCGGTCGTGCTTTAGAACAAATCTATACTGACCAATCCATTCTTCTTAATGAACTAAATCTTGACAATCTGGATCGTTTTTGGGATAGTTTCAAAGAATCAAAACTGATTCGTCCTTCCGCGAAAATAGAAGATCTGGAAAAGATACGAAAATTCTTGATGATGAAGGATATTGTAGGTGAGTTTATATGGTTAGTATTGTGTGGTATGTTGGTTGTCAGTATTAGTTATAATTACTTACTGAACATGGGTTGCACATTTACTCCTGAACAACAGAAGATACGTGCTCAGGTATTGAAAGAGAAACAAGCTGAAGATAAAAAGACTGCTGCCGAAGAGAAGAACAAGATATCCGTTGTCAAATAAATCCACTTTCGAATACTATATTATGTCGTATATCTACGTAATAGAGTATTTACATCATTCACTAGACAAAGACCCTCACTGCCGGAAGTGATATATAATAAACAGTGACATATGACAATATACCTAATAGAATAGCTACAAGCCATATCGGTAATATTGTTTTGCTAGAATATCCAATTCCAAATTCGCGGAGGCTACCATCTTCATTATAAATAAAAGATGGGTTCATATACTGCACCAGCATAAATACAATGATATATAACAAAATGGCCGCGCCTGCTAAATTATTTCGAATGATTGTTTTTAACGTGTTCATTATGTATTGTAACAGCCTTACTACTAGTATATTACAATATTACATTTATTCGTGTTTATCCATCATTGACAAACGCTATTCTCCTTCTCCTTCACCTTCACCTTCTCCTTCTCCTTCTCCTTCTCCTTCTCCTTCTCCTTCTCCTTCTCCTTCTCCTTCACCTTCACCTTCTCCTTCTCCTTCTCCTTCATCGCTTTCTTCTAATGCTTTTTGGTATTGCTTCAATATCAGAATCCATTGTTTACATAGACAAGTAAGATAATTTGATAATTTTTTTACGTCACTTTTTTTTAACTTTTTATGATTGTTTTGTAATATCTTCAAATAGATTTCGCCACCTTTTATCGCCACACTTATTGCATCAGGTTTAAAATCTTCTATTGCTTTATTTTTGCCTTTTTCGCTTGCTTTTTCACCAATAAATGAAGCATAAAATCCAGAACATATAGCAAGAAATGCTAAACTGTTATCATGTTTTTCTTTATTCATATTTTCCTTTTCACTAACAAAATATTTGCTTTTTACAACACTGTTATAGGTCTTTATTGCGTTATCATTTTTGGGTTTATTTTCCGTCATATCTTCAAATGGCCAATGTTCATCTGCTACTGTTTCAATATTCGTAAACACTTTTTCTAAACTACCTTTGATATCATTTTTATCAATTGTCGGTGGTTCGAATCCTAACTTCTTACATTCATTATCTATACCTCCTCCACTTCCTTTACCGCTTGTTAAACCTTCTCGTATACCTCCAAATATAAATGTAGACGCTAAAACTACTATAAATGTTATTATAATCATAATATCCCGTTTCTTATAATAAAGGTAAAGCAACAACCCAAGTAAAATAATATAAATCATTGGTTTTTGGTTCATCGCCACTGTTGCTATTTATATTAATTACATACTATTTATTCATCCCAATATGCACCACTACCGCCACCACCTTCATATCCTTCCCCTTCGTCATTAGGTCGGTGAATAAACGCGGTATCATCTTCTCCTGCATCATCATCTTCTGGTATTCCAGATGACATATCCAGTTCATGCGCCTCGATTTCAGCAGCGGTACGGTCGGCTTCCAACGCATCCATTACATAAATCTCTCGGTTCATATCAGTTACATAATCTCGCCGACCAAGTTGTCGTTCCTTTTGTGCGATCTTCTCCATTTCTTCGCGTTCTTCATCATAATAGTCTTGGTCATAAATAACGACACCAGTCTGTGATGTTCCACGGCTCCAGATACCCATTTTATGCGTCTTCATCATATTCTCAAGTTGTCGTTCACCCACCGACATTGCGCCAATTCTCTCGACAACACCATCCTTCTCTTTGTCTTTGACACGTGTGAGTTTTTCCTTAATATTCGCAAGGTTGAAATTAATGGCGGACTTGTCCTTCTCAATGATACGAAGGTAAGCAATCATGAGTTCGCTTACACGTTGTCCGAGAGCTTTCTTATCGCCCATCACAATATCCATCTCTGAAAGAAGGTGACCTTTGTCGGCAGCCGTTGCGGCCGTGTCAGCAGAATATAGACGTGAATGTGGATCAATATCATCACGTAACTCGTCTTCTTCTTCACGATATGCCGCTGTTCGTGCAATTGCACCAGGCGTAGACGAACCTTTCTTGCCTTGCTGTGACTTTTTGGTCGTAGGAGCTCCTGATGCAGTGGATTTCTTATCTTTGCGTTTAACACGTGTTGCTTCGGACTGATAAATCGTAATAGGTGTCTCTGTAACAAGTTGAACAAAGGTTCGCATGAATGAAAGAAAATAGAAGAGGTATAATTTACATACAATACTGCGATCAAATACAGAATACATGGTAAATATATTCTTGCGTGTAGAATGTGGGACACGTTCACCTAATTCTTTGATAATATCGACTTCACGCGGAATTTCGCGAGAAACCGCGATGCCCCCACTACCAGTTGAACTTAGACCTTTAACAGCCAATGCAGCCGCAGCAGCCGCTATTTTTGCATCTTTCTCTTCATCAAAGAATACTTCCGCCATGAAGGGTGTATTATCCATCATCACTTTAAGGTCGCGAACATGATGTTCCGCATGACGCAGTACTTCTTTAATAACATGGTCATTATAAAATGATTTGAGAGATGTATAATGCGATGAAATGATGGCTTTCACATCCTTCATGTGTATCTGAGAAAATCCCCAGTGTTTGGGAATATTTGTATCATCAAAGTCGACCCCATTGTTAATAATATTCGGGATTACATCAATCAACCGCGTAAGTGTATTCCGCATGAATTGATAACTTTTTACTGCAGTTTCATCAGTGGCTGACATAAGAACTGTGCTGCTCTTATTGATTTCGAAGTCCAGGACTGTATCAATGATGCGTTCAATCTCTCGGAATTTACTTTTTGTTTGTTTCCCGTTTTGTTGGATGAATCCAACAACAATTGCGCGCAACTCTCGGTTTTTCGTTTCAAGATAATTCTTGAGATCGCGCATCTCCTGCGTATCTTCTTGCACCACTGTTGGTGAATTGGATTGAAGAATCGCAAGAATAAGATGACGTAAATCTCTCGGAATGATACATTGGTCAAGTTCGCTGCGCTCAGAAACAGTGTGTTCTCGTTGACGATGCTCTTCGTCTTCGTGTTCACGGAGTTCACACCTCTCCAAATAAAGAACCGCGTCTTGGAACCGTTGAAGTTGAGTGTTCTCCTGAGGTCGTATTGCCGTTTTATACGCTGCATCTACCATTCTATGACCATTTACAGCCTTCAGTAATCTCTCGAGACTGCTGCTATCAAATATATTCGAGTCCTTCTTCAGTTTTGCTATCTTTGTTTCGAGAACATCATTGGGGTTCCAATCTTGCGGCCTTGGAGGGCAAATCTCTCGAAGCGCTGGATTTAAAAACATAGAGACAGCATTTGCAACCGGGTTTGCGCTTCCTGCTTCTTCTTCTGCTCCGGATGCTGCAGCTGCAGCTGCCGTATATTGTTGATTCATTCGGCAGTAGTGAATAAACGCGCGATAAATCGTCTTTTCATCAAATGCCTCAGGAATATTCGGATACTGAAACCGCGTATTACGGTTGTCGATTATGGTTGTTGCTCGTGTCATGACCGCCATATCTCTCAATGTTTTCGTCAAGAATCCAATAATTCGATTATGATGATGAATATTTTGTTCACGTTCCATGAAATAATCAATAACACGCTTACTTCTGCGGTCAACCGGTTCATTACAACACGCATTTTCCAAGAATGGCTCACTTGCCATGTTCATAAGCAGTGGACTACTGTTCTTTACGACGGTGTGGATCATTTGCTGAATCGAGAGACTGAAATATTGACACTTACTTTCAAGAACCGCCAGTTTATCATGCTGTCCATGGTATCCGCGTTTCATATCTGTAACCAATTGATTCGTGAAGTCTGTTGCCACATTTTGAGGAGTTGGCATATTGTCGAGAGATTTCATTGGAGGCATATAATTCCCCCAACGCAACACCGACAATTCTTCGGGAATTGCATCAGATGCACCTCCTTCACGAGTTTTCAAATAGTCGCGTTTTGCTTGTAGGCGTTCTTTGATCGCCTGTTTTGTAATGATTGACGCGTCAATAAAGAGTTTCATCTTTGCGAGAATATCGCCTTCCTTCTTGAATGTTTTCAATGTATTCCATGGTTCAATACTTGTACGAATCTTATACGCAATACATGCAACATACATCAAACCGGATACATCGCCATCGCCATCCAACGGATAACCTGTGAACGAACGTATGCAACCTGCGTGCGTTTTACGTGTCTTTGGTGTTGGTATCGCGCATTGAATCGCGACCGTGAGATAACTTAGGGTTAGAAGAAGGAGTGTCTGGAAAAATATTTCTTTGTAAGGTGGAAGATGTTTTCCCTTCTCTAGGAAGAATTTCTCGGATTTTGCGCGGTATGCGTCTTCAGTAGGAACAGCCTTTTCAAGAAGTACAAGAGTATTCTGAATGATAAACTCGCGTTCGGCGTGAAGATCAATCCCCATATAACCCGTCATTGTCGTAATAATATTATTGATAATACGCGCATTTGGGCTATCATATTTCTCCAATATACTTAATCCGTGAAGCCCCCCGCCAGCAACTGCGGCTGCAGCCGGTTTTGCCACTTTAAGTATTCCTTCTCCAAGATCGGCCTCAATGATATCTCTTGTAACAAGACGAAACCCGGCCTCATCGAAACCTTCTTCGGTGACATGTTCGATTTTCTTGATGAGTGCGCCGCTATACTTGTCGACCCACGCCTCACCGTCATCACTGATTGTCCCACGCTCTTTGCAAATTGTGTCGATTACGACGGAAAGTGAATTGGCACCTGATGCTGCTCCTTGCGCTGCGCCTTGAATAAATGCAATCGCAATCGTCTCATAAAATGACGGCAATAATTTTGCGTTCGATTTGATGCAGTATAACCAATTGGGGTCTTCGTCCATGATTTCATTTGCTTTACGTGTGAAACTCGTGATGAATTGCATGATATCATACTGACGCTTGACAAAATCGGTTTGAGCAATAATCTTGTCTTTCAGGGGTTCCATTGGCGAAATAATCGCATCGATGTCATCAAGTTCATCTTCATCCGGACCACCACCGCTGCCGTTTGCAGAAGGTGCCTGAAACCCGAGTTTATATTTCCGGTCATTATACTTATAGAATTCTTTATTATGAATTTCAGTAAGACGTGCAATATTCTTCAAGTCATATTCAAACTTCTTATTTACGAATTCCATGAAATTCTCGCGCGTAACTTGGTACTTCACATCAAACTCCGCCTTCATTTTATCAAGAAACGCTTTTTTGATAACATCGGCGCCATCTTTGCTTGTCATGTGCGCCATTGCTTCACTCGAAGTTCCTTCCATGTTTTCCATTTCTGACATCATATTTCGCGTTGCTTCTATTGCAAGAGGAATACAATCACGGTCAACATTGCAAAAATAGTTACGATCACTGCTAGGAACTATCTCAGGAATACTGGTATCACGCACCCACTTTCCGTTGTCGCGTTTGAAATAAAGAAACTTGGTTTCAATAGAACCGATGTCATCCTCATCAGGAAACCCTTGCCGGGCAGTATTCGTCATTGGTTGATCTACGAACTCTTCTACTTCTACGACAGCGTAATCACCGTCGTTTACAGGACGCATACCTGGTCCAATCATGATTGCTTCTGCTTCCTTTTTTGCTTCTTCATACGTCATCTTCTTCTTCTTGATAAGTTCGTCGACCAAGAACATTGAGAAATCGACACTGCTCATAGATTCTTGTTGTTCACGATAGGATTCTAAGAAAGCGTAATCAGTGGTGTCGTATTTTTTATCAAAGAAAATAGCCCGGTCACTATCATTATCTTCTTGAACAGCTTCTTCATTAGGATAATTCTTTGCAAGGACCATACCGAATCGTTTTGGAGCATTAGTGACCGATTTTGCGGGTCCCGCAACAGCACCACCCGGCGCCCCACCGCGCATTGCTCCTGCGTCACGCAACTTTTGCGTTTGTTCGCCTAATACAAGGTTAAAATCAAATGGTGTGATAAGCTCAGTGGTTGTAATTGCAACTGCGTCCATATAGAGTTTCGCATAATCCACCGCAAGCATACGCGAGAGAAGTTCTGATGATGACAGTAAATTTTCATTATACTCTGTTTGCTCAGACAATCCAACCGCGTAAGCGCGACCGCGCATTTGTTGACGCTGACGGTCATCCATACCCGACGAAGTGCCTGGTGCAGCCGTCGAAGCAGAACGTACTTGACTATCTTGGAACCCGTATGCTTTAAATACATCCGCATCCATCATTTTTCCAGTAACAATGAGTTTATAGATCATAGATACTCCGAGGTAACGCACGTTATAATGAAAGGCGCGCAGACGTCCAAACTTCCGGAAATTCGTTGCATAATTCCGTTTGTATTCAAGAACGCGTTCATATAAGAATGTCACAATTTCGTCGTATTGTTTTACGGTAAGATCTTCTTGATAGATAAGGAACGGTTCGATAAAAGAGAGAACATCTTGCAGTGTCAGACGGCCATGAATATACTGTCGCATCATTTCGAATATATTACGCGTCTTTGGAATGATCACTTCAAGAAACTTCCTGTATTTGTCGCGGTCATTTGTTTCGCTAGTAGCCAATACAAACTGCTTGATTTCATGAAGGAGACCGTGCGCATTTAGGTCAAGCGGTGTATTTAAATCACTTATATCATGGGTCGTAAGCGTCATCATCTGGCGCATCATATCCCAGTAATGAACATGTTTGGCATTGAGGTCGCATTTATCCAAAATATTAATGGTTGGAAGCGAAATTCGCGAATATTGCATTATTGGTTGCGGAAATGTGATAAACCCAGTAATATTTATACGGTCATTTGGAGTGAGGTTTGTGTATTCGGTTGTGCGTTTCAAAATCGCACCGCCAGTCTCATCGCCCCCACCTACGCCAGTAGACGCACCTGATGTAATTACAGGTCGCACTTTTGAAAGCCCCAAATTATATTTTTGAATAACGAATCTGCGCCGTTTCACCTCTTCGCCTGCAACAACAGATGAATAAAAGTCATCCAAGTTGTCGATAACTGCTGTGATATTCTCGTTCACCTGACGCGTTGTGATTACATCCTGCGTGTATCTTGGATCGGTGCTAGGTGTAAAATGTCGCGCCGAGAGATTGGTCATATATTGCGCATACGTGAGGGACCCATCGTACCATTGACGCTGAAGTTGGTTTTCTGCTTCGCGTTCTTCCTGGATGAGGCGCGGAGCAATATCCATTTCGGCCGCCACTCTCTCGTCAATCGGAATATCATAGATAACCTTCCGTGATTTCACAATCGGAAGAATCCAGCGAAGAGCGTGGTCCATCTTCATCAAAGATTCAACCAGAGGACGATAAAGAACGCTCTTTTGTGGAGGAATGGCGGGGTTTCCATTTGTATCAAATCGAGAGAATTTGTGACGAAGTTCGCGGAATCGAACAACCATGCGTTGAATGTTGGCAAGCACGCTGCGGGATTTTTCTGGTGTTGGAACATTCGTCATTAATGTATCAAGTAGATCGTCGCATTGCTTATCTAAATTGAAACGGCGGTTCTCATCAGGAATATCGACCGTTTGAACGAGCACATCCAATTCTTCGCCGACTTGAATTTGGTCAGCGTCAATGAGAATCGCGCGCAATTTCTCTCGAACTGCGGCAACTGGAGTCGTTATTGCGGCGCTGGCGGCAGCATTCATTCCAGAAGCATTCTGAGATACAGACCCAGAAAGAACTGTATACTCGGATTCACCTTCTGGTTGTTCCGTGGCATTTTCACCCGCACCGAAACCTTGTTGTGCGCGTGCAAGTTGTCGTTGACGACGGCGTTGTTCAAGTGGAGACAGATTTGAAGTGTCAACCGCATCCATCCCCATTGTAAGAAATCCGGCCTCGGCATCGGCCTCGACTCCAGAACCAGATTCAGCCTCAGTTCCCGCGCCTTCACCAGATTCCGTCGCCCCAAAGGATGACGGCGGTGCACGAATCTTGATCTCTTCAATCGGCAGATTCTCCGGAATACCCATATACCCAAAATTAATGTATATCATTTCATCTTCCGGATAAGTACGGATTTCGATCATATCCTCTTCCAGATTTGTAATCATACCCGTAATAATGGTTGGAATATCACCACCGAAACGGATATCGACCCACGTTGAAACGACTAAATTATTTTGCCTGGCATACCCCTTTTCATCAGCACGACTTATGAGCTCAATGGATATTATACTTTCATCACTAATATTTCCGGTTGCATCAAGTTTCAAGACAAGCGGTGTCAACGTATCAGTATCGATGAGTTTGATCTTGCGTGAAGAAACATAGTCAGCTAAAAAGATGTGTTCATGGATTTCTTGATGAGTTGGTGCAATAATTCTTATAAAGTCACCGAGTTTAATCGAAATAGACGATGCTTCTACTGCGCCTTCACCGCCTTCGACGTCTTCGACGTTTTCGATTAATTCCGGGTTGTCTTCCATTATCTTTCTATTAGTATATGTATCTACTATTTTATGTGTCTACTATTTTATTCGTATACTATTTATGTGTTTTAACCTAAAAATCAAACTGATATAAAGATTAATGCTATGATAATATAACATACTATGTTTTCTATATCTTCTACCGAGTTCACTGAATTACCTACTTTTATCGAAAAAGTAAAGACTGAAAGCGTCGATGGCAACGATGACTCACGTATGAATGATATTCGCGGGTGGTGCGCCGAGAAGGGTTTTCTTCTTCATTTTTCTAAAACTTCGGCAGGAGTATTTTACACATTGAAATATGACCGTGCTAAACTCACGGAGGAGCAATACGAGACGTTGGGTCGTTTTCGTTCGATTGTATTCGACAGCCATGGCAAGGTGTGCTGCATCGCACCGCCAAAGATGTTGAAGATCAAGGATGAGATGAATTCGTGGGCGGTGAATTCCGTAAATGGTGACCTTACAGCGGAGGAGTTGGTTGAAGGAATTATGGTGAACCTGTTCTGGTATGCCGGAGGCGGTGCCGGAGCTGATGACGGAAAATGGTTCATCGCCACGAAGAGTTGTGTTGGAGAGGTGTCGTTTGACCATATCATCGAGTCGCAAGCAGGAGCTCAGATGTCAGCAGATATGGACGAGTCTGGCAGCGCTGCGAAGAACAACGCATTTCAGAAACTCAGTGTTCAAGAGGTATTGCGCAGACGTATTTGTGATGTGCTCAGTCTTCTTCCCGGCGGTCTTGTATCGATTCCTAAGGAATATTGCTACTCTTTGGTGATTCAGCACCCTAAAAATCAAATTGTCAATGTCATCACAGTTCCCAAGTTGTATTTAGTTGCAGTGTATCAATTATGCGATGCAAGTGTTCCTGGTGTTGGAACAAATGCAATACGCATTGACCGAGATATTTTCTCGGTGAATTTTGGTGGTAGTGTTTCACATATGCCTTCTTCTCTGACGTGTGTTGCTGACGCTGACGCTGACGCTGACATTACGCAAAGCAGCGTGTCAGTCGCATTCGGTTCTCATACCGTAGAAGACTACTGTAAGATGTATGGTTCAATGGAT
>Ga0255209_1000570_pt1 | contig 10706 bp, 8 predicted proteins | sample Miss_Miss_RepC_8_FD_183026 | JGI IMG/M metagenome (GOLD analysis project Ga0255209, IMG submission 183026) | Freshwater microbial communities from Mississippi River, Louisiana, United States - Miss_Miss_RepC_8d | ecosystem: Environmental > Aquatic > Freshwater > River | place: USA: Louisiana...
ATTAGTAATTGGTCTCGTCATCGCAATCTTGGATATTGTTATTCGGAATGTCGTGAAAGGAGTTTATCTAAATGTGCGAGAGAATATGCGAGGCAGTAGAGGACGCGAAGGAATGGAGAATAAAGACAAAACGAAGGACATAAAAAGCGGCGGTGGCGGCGGTGGCGGCGGTGGCGGCGATGATGAGAGTTGCCCCAAAGATTGTAATGCGGTAGAGGCTCTTCGTAAGAAATTGACCGGATTGATTGAAAATGCAACTAAACTACAAAAAGATATTCAAGAAAACAATGACACCATAAAAAAACAACAGAAGATTATTGAAAATATGCAGAAAAGCGTCCAAAAATTAGTGGAAAAGTCAAAATAAAATATTTTACAATGTAAAGACTGGAAGAACACGCGGTGCTTCAAATGTTATTTCATAGATTTATACATTCGGCTGATAATTCTTTAGATACCGAAATTGTAGCAAATGCATTATTTAGGTCAAACGTATCACAATTTATAAATGACACAAAAACTCATCCAATTGTAAAATATAAAGCGTTTCTTGTCGCCGGATTATTGATTGTATCGGGATTACTTATATTATTAATATTCAATGGTAGTAGAATATTCTCACACGCCTACTGGAAACATCTATTTATACCTCCAACGAAGACAAAAAATGACAATATTGAAATGTCAGATGCTGCCATATTTCGCGAAGCGATTGAAGGAATGACGCAATCCACATCAACGAAAGACGGAAAAACAACGACAAGTGATGGAAAATTTGTAAGTGCCGATACAGAATCCGCTGAAAAGAAAAAGAAGTCTCAGTGCGGGACGGACTGTGGTCAATATATTGAATTAAAGGGTAAAATAAATAACTTATCCAAATACGTAGATGCGGTGAAGGAACAAAAAGAACAAGTCAAGCAAACCGCAGACAAACTACAAGAATTAGGAAAACAAATTGAAAATTTGAATACATCTTTGTCTCCTGGAGGACAATTGAATATACAGATATAGCCAACGTTGAAATGAGATTATTTATTCTCACCATTACATAGTATTACAAACATATAAGCGATATTATAATAGAAAATGTCGTCATTATTGGGAGAATCGTATGACTACTGGAAAGGTATAAAACAGCCATCGGAGATGGGAATGTCGCCCGGATTTTCTCTCGGCACACTTGCCAATAATGTAGACGGTCTTCTTTCGTATGTGGAAGTTCTTATATCGGGGACAGGGAATGCTAGTGTTACCGGAAAACCTCTTGGTAATAAATTCTTCCTGAAAACAACTGGAAAGTGTAGCGAGACAACAGCTGAAAAGTGGAAGAAAGAACGTGATGAAGATGCTGCGTGGGAAAGGGCTTATGACGAAGTCGGTTATCAAGAAGGTGCCAAGAAAATTACCGAAGATGAAGCAACAAAAATGAAAAATGCTCTAAATGAAGAGAAAAAGAAGCGCGATGAAGCACGTGCAAAAGATAAGAAAATTGTAGACCGGTGGATATACGTCAATAATATTCCAGATGGGTCTATTCCATTTATTGCAAGTGGTGCAGACGGACGAACATTTAACGACCTACGAGGTCTTATTCCCGGCGCACTAGGAAATTTAGGTGCATTGAATCCGGTTCAACTATTCAATGGATTTACTGCAGGAACGTATCCTGATTGCGCAGAAGTGACATTACAAACGGTGGATAATAATAATGTGCGTCGTAGTGAGACGCGCCACGTTGCACTTGTTGAAATGGTAGAAATGAACCCGTGTCACTTTCCGGGAAGGGTAAATCCCGCATCAGGGAAATCTTGCGGTAATAGAGGTGAAGGTTTTGACGCAATGCGAGCGAAAGATGGTGTTGATAAAGAAAAAAAACTAGATATATATACACAACAATACTCAATTATTTCCGGAAACGGCGAATCAATCGGTATTTACGAAATGGGAAGTTTGGCCGGGTCTTCCGGTGTTGCATACCAAACAACACACCGAAGTCCGTTAAGTTATAATGTAGAACTCAGTAAATCGTCGCCGATAACCGGATTATCATTTGGGAAATTTGGAGCCAACCAACACGATGATAAAATGAATGCAAATGCGCGAGAAGTAATGGAAAAACATAACGCAAATGCAGGAACGTTTTATAATGCTCCTATTTCATCTGCGTCTTCTCCTGATACACCTACTACAACCATATATGATGATTTTATCTCGCGATTGTCTTCTTTAATGGAACATAGCAATGAAACGGGAGAAGATAAGTCGGATATTCGTGGTGATACACTATCCCAGGTATATTATTACGGAATAACCGCAATTATGCTGTATGTATTGTATCGCGTTTTATATCGTAAAAACCGAAAGTGAAATATGAATACATTTTACTATACGCTTGTATTCATATTTATGCATTTGTGAATTTTTATGCATTTATTTTGATATGGAACGTAACGTCTGATGGCGATTGCGGCGTTTATGGTGACGATGCGTTTTATTGTGTTTTATATTTTGAAGATAGTTCATTTTCCCACCACTGAATAATGTATTACTTTGATCAGGTCCCTTTTCGGGTGGAACTGCGGCGGGTTGGGGTTCTTCCGTAGACCCTTCGGGTGGACTCACGGGAGGTTCGGATGATTCTTCGGGCGCAGCGGGTGCTTCTTCGGGCGCAGCGGATGCTTCTTCGGGCGCAGCGGATGCTTCTTCAGGCGCAGCGGGTGCTTCTTCGGGCGCAGCGGGTGCTTCTTCGGGCGCAGCGGATGCTTCTTCGGGTGCAGCGGATGCTTCTTCGGGCGCAGCGGATGCTTCTTCGGGCGCAGCGGGTGCTTCTTCGGGCGCAGCGGGTGCTTCTTCAGGCGCAGCGGGTGATTCTTCGGGCGCAGCGGGTGCTTCTTCTGTATTATTTACGGGTATTTCTGGTATTTCTGGTATTTCTGATTCAGATATAGATGGCTGGTTCTCCGATTCGGACTCTGAACCGGACTCCGTTCCGGACTCTGAACCAGAATCTGAACCGGACTCAGATTCGGACTCTGAACCTGACTCCGATTCTTGTTCAGAATTGTCATCTAATCCTAAACCGTCTATCGGAAAATCATTTTGTTCTGCGTGTTTTTTTAATGAAAGTTGTAATTGCGCAACTGAACCTTTGATTGCGAAAAAGGATGCAATCATTTTAGAAAATTCACTAGAATTAACGGCTTTTCCCGAATTTTCGGAAGTGCCTTCTTTCTTTTCTGACTTTAATTTTCTATTTTCTTCTTTTAATTTTTGATATTTAGAACGAAGCATCTGAAGTTCTTCTGCGAACTTTTCAAAATCAGCACCATTATCTTCATCATCGTCACTGCTTGCGTCGTCACTGCTTTCGTCGTCAGTGTTTGCATCACTGTCATTTGCATCCTCTTTTGGTTCCTGGCCTATTCCTAATGCTCCTTTTAGTTTATCCATCATTGATACATTCTCACCAGCTGTTGACTCTTCAGATACTTGTGCAACTTCAACGGGAGCAGGTTCAGGGGCAGGGGCAGGTTCGGGGGCAGGTTCGGGGGCAGGTTCGGGAGCAGGGGCAGGGGCAGGGGCAGGATCAGAGTTTTCAGATGCAACTGTCTGCTGTTCTTCAGTATTGTCGGGTTTTTTTTTACCTAAACCTATCGCACTTAAAGCATTATCTATAAACGATGGTTTCTCCTCTTCATTTTTCTCTTCTGACAGAACAGGCTCATTTACTTTTACATTATTCGTTTCGTCTTGCTTTTTACCCATTCCTAAAAAATCTAATACACCATTCTGTCCACCTTTCTGTTTTCGTAATCCTCCAGCATATTGTTGGGTTATACTAGATATACTTGGCATAATAATTGTTATACTATTCTATTATAATATAGCAATTTTATATTATTCACGTATCGTCTAAAAGCGGACGCGCTTATGGAGCTCAAGCGCGACGAGACCACCAGCAATCTGTGCCAGGATGTAAGGAAGAACATCCGTCATCGGGATCTTTCCAGCGGCAGCCATCATTACTGTAACCGCAGAGTTGAAATGGCCGCCCGAAATATGACCGCCAAGCATAATTGCGATAGCTAAAGCAGCACCAATGGCGATAGCATTACCAGTCGCGATAATGACATAAAGGAAAAATACAGTTCCAAGGAACTCTACCAAATACTTATTCAACATTACGTTATGTGCGTGTTATATAATAATTTAATAAAAAAGTTTTATCCTAAATAAATGGGTGTAACATACCTAACGTCCACCTGATTGAAAAGAATGATTTGCCCCCTTCTTGGCTGGCGCAACACAACCACCCGAACGACAACGGCGAAGTGCCTCCTTTTGAACTTGAAGCACCGGGCTTTTAAACGTCAACGTATCGCCTAAAGGAGCGCGCGTAGAACTGATTCCGATAGAATGAATCCTGCGCGATTGAATATAAGAAGATGAATCTGTTGAATTATATATTTTGGTTTTTTTATTGAGCAGCGCATTGTATTTCACGTCATCTGCACCAACTGCGCCAGCTGTGCGTAAATATGACGCGCGACTCATTGAGAATAACGTATCGCCTGCAGAAGGGCTAAACTGCTCTGGCATATGAATTGTGCGAGGGGTTTGTGTTGTCATTAGAGTGTTATTAGTATATTATGATATATTATTGTCATTTCAATGTCATAATACGCTCGGCTCCGCTCGGCTCCGCTTCGCTTCGCTATCTCCGTATCGCACGAATCGCAGACTGGGCCGCATTGTTGGCACCGCCAAACCCGGCGTCATTGTAGTTCCGGTTCATCGCCATCTGCTTGCGAAACCGCGTGTAATCAGAGCCATCATACACGAATTTGGTGTTACAAGTGGCCGATGGAATGCCAGTACCGTCGGCGTTGGCGTGGACACCACCTGCTAAACCGCGCCATCCAGAAGCGATACTTTGTTTCACGCTAGTAACCTGGTTCGAACCACCAGACGTATAATTTTGGCGGGAAAGATAATCGCCGGCGTTATTCACGACGCGAAATGGGGTAGCAGCGGGCGCACGACCGCCCAATTTTTCACTGGCAGCTGCACCATTCCAGGCTTTGCGAAGCGTAAAACGAACGGTTTCTAATTCGGAACTGCCTTTCAGAGTTCCATTTGAAACCGGATGAGGAGAAATTCCTTTGACACCACCTCCTAAAGTAAAATTCATCGTTCGGGTTGTTGTTTGTATATAATAACGATATAATATTAGGGGATATTATTATTGTTTATTTATGAAAAAATATGGTAACCTTAACAATCGCAATTTTTATAACGTTTCAAAATACCTTGTAACTCTATTATATCTTCTTTCGTCGGTTTGACTGGACATTCTAATTTTGCATTTTCGTGCATATGATTCTGTATTTCGCGATATTGATTGTACCCAAGTTTTTTATTAGGTTGTATACCAGTCACTATAAAAATAATGTACTCTAACCCCCTCCAGAACTGTATCGTATCAAGTATATAGTTATTATAGTCGCTTATAACACAATAGTTTGATTTACTTTCTAAATGATGAATTGAATGATTCTTGTGAGAAGATAATATACCAGTATTTTGTAAAAATGTAATAACCTTGTAATTTTCACATTCTCTCATGTGGGCAAACCGATGAATAAGATTGGATGTAATACTGAAAAAGGCAAATGATCCGATTAAATATACATATTTAAACAATGATTTGTTTACTGAATATAATATAAGTAATAAAATGATTGTCGATGGAAATGTTACATACATGTTTTCCAAATAAGTATATGATACAATAGATCTTGGAAAATAATGGTGCATTTCATTATCCTTAGCTATGTCACTAATAACCGGAATATCTATACAGTAGTCTAAATAGCTGTCTTCAAACCAGTGAAATATACCTGCAGCTAAATCTGCCAATATGTATCCAATTACTATCTGTAAAATAATATTCATATGGAATATGTGTATATAAACTATGTATATATAATCAGTGACAGATCGTATATTGAAAATTGAAATACGGTCTGTCACTGATTGTCATTTCATACTATTTTTAGGGATCTTATTGTAATCCATCTCACTGTAAATGTATTATTGATTCGTTATTAATCCCTTTTCTTACGTTGTACTCTAATTTTACGCGAGTTTTGTCTGATTGAACCACCTGCTGCTGGTGCTGTGGTTGGAGTGGACCTAATAAGAGTTTGGTGATATATATCATCCCTAACAGTAATATAATTTTGCTGACTTTTATTATTTGTATACTGAAAATTTTTGGTTCCAGATGATATAACCATACCACCTGAAATGATCCATTTGGGGTTTAAATGTAGGAAATATCTTACACGTCTGGCTAAAAGTTCTGGGGAAGAAGCAGTTATAATCTTATAACGATCAACGTCAGGCATCTTAAATATACCAGTTTTAATTTCATTTTCAGTAAATTGATATATATCGGTTGGATCGTTCTAAAAGGTGTCGGGTTGTTGTGACATTTTTATAAATAATATATAGATAAAAAATATTACTTGAAATATTGTATTAATAAATCACCAACGCGACGAACAATTACGTCATAATCCTCGGCGCCACATTCATCGTCGCCAACTCCTGAAACAGCAACTTACACGCATATGGAATTTGAACCAGCGCAAAATCGGCGCGATTGTCACACGTCTTACAAAAGTGAATACTTCTTTCGTCATTATAGGATGCAATAATACCACACTTGCGACATACGTTAACTTCATATTTATCCGAACAGTCATACATTCGGCCTCGTGTAAATCGTGAAGCACCGTGCCCCACCATCGCATCACGTTCCATTTCTCCAAACCGCAATCCACCATCACGACTACGGCCTTCCGCGGGTTGGTGTGTGAAATTTACCATAGGTCCAATAGAACGACTATGCTGTTTGTCGTTTACCATATGCTTCAGACGCTGATAGAATACTGGTCCAATAAAGATATCCGACTTGATTTGTTCTCCTGTTAGCCCATTATACAAAAGTTCATTTCCATTCATTTCAAAACCGACTTTCAGAAGTTCCTTGCTAATATCTTTAATATCGTATTCGCCAAATGATGTTCCATCACCGAACAAACCAAGATTCACAAGCACCTTTCCGAGTAGAGTTTCTTTCAATTGACCAATCGTCATACGAGACGGAATCGCGTGCGGATTGATAATAATGTCGGGGCGAATACCGTCCTTCGTAAATGGCATATCACGCTCTGGAATAATATTACCGATTGTGCCTTTCTGTCCCATTCTACTAGACACCTTATCGCCAATAACTGGTTTACGAAATGCGCGAATACGCACTTTACAAAAGCAGTATCCTTCACCATTGCTGTCTATATAACTTTTATCCACATAACACTCTTCTGATGTATGATATACGCGACTAATGTCTTCATATTTCACGATTTTTGTTGGGTCATTTCGGTTGTCTTTGATTGGAATCACTTTTCCCATAATAATATCGCGATTTTCAATAAACGTATTCACCGGCATAACACCGCGTTGATTCAACTTGTCGTAATTGCCGAATTTCATTCCTTTCGTCTTGGATGTATCGGGATGGCATCGGATTTCTTCGTCGCCGTTGATTTTCTTGTCCTCGTCTTTCTCTGTATGATAAATCGTGGCGGAGAACATTCCGCGGTCAATCGCACCTTGATTCACGAGGACAGAATCCTCTTGATTGTATCCGGTATACGACATAATCGCCACAATAAGAGGTGCACCAGAAGGAATTTCTGCGAGTTGAATCATCTGCATCAGGCGAGTGTCTACAAGGGGACGATGTGGATAGGTGAGAACATATGCAGTCTTATCCATACGGCGCTGGTAATTCGTGACGTAGATGCCGATGGCTTGCTTACCCATTGCACAGTTTGAACTCGCGAATCCGTCACCTGCAATAAACGAGTGGTTCTCGCTGGCGACTTCAATATCGGAGATGAGACGATTGGATACCGGGGTGATGCTATGGATGAGGACAAAAGAGACGTTTAATGTATCAAAGTCAAACACTCCCACCCGTAATTCACGGTCATCCATCAGTTCCTTCACGGTTTTCCATCCAGCATTCGTTGAGAATCGGTGGTCCTCCGTCGCAATGATTTTACGACCAGACCTCGTGGTAACCTTGTATACCGGTTGCGTGTTTTCTTGGATGAAATGATTGACGACGGTGGTTTTACTCACTTCAAATGTTGTCGGATGATACGTCATTACTTCGTCGCCTACTTTGACATCTTTAATGGGGATACGCTGGCCATCACTCATCAGCACTGTTTCGTGAATGTCCAAACACTGATACGTATTTCTAGGTGCCTGATTGTGCTCTGGAAACGGAATACACGACGCCAAAATCCCGAAAATCGTGCTCGGATGAATTTCACAATGCGAATACTTGTAAATATAAGGAGAGCCTGTGATGCCAGTCTCATTACGAGTCAAGTGTTTCGGGCGCATCGCAATCATACTAAACGCTTGTTCATCTGGGTCAATATACTCAATCACTGCGTGATTCGGGGCTCGGATTGTATCGTCGCCGTCGTTTTCGCCTTCGCCGCCAACGCTGCTGCTCGCAATATGTGTCAGAAGGTCATCCCATCCAATTTCATTTGCTTCAACCTGTTCTATCATTTCTTTTGTTATATACAGGTCGTTCGTTTCTGGATTAACTAAAAGGAGTGGTCGCATCATTCGCCCAGCATCATTGCAAATACGAATTTCTGCATTCGGGTAGTCAAATACAACGGATGTGTAAATATTGATAATGCCACGCCATTTCATCAATTTGAATTCGCGATACAAACGGAGTGGGTCACGTGTAATGCCAACCCAGATTCCATTGACAAATACCTTCACTTGCTGGTATGTATCGCGCGGAGTCAGTGTTTCAACACGCTCAATATAATCATTAATATATGTGTGAAGTGATGACGGATTGCTATGAATGGTCACGTGACTCAAGTAACTGATATTTTTTACAACACCAATACTTCCACCTTCTGGTGTCTCTGCAGGACAAAGGAACCCCCAAGATGTATTGTGTAATTTACGAGGCGGAACTAATTTTCCACTTTTGTCAATGGGTGTATTGATACGGCGAAGATGACTCAAGCTTGAAGAATATGTAAGACGATTTAAAACTTGTGCTACACCGACCTTATTGCTTGTCATACTTTTAATCCCAAAGTCGCCGGTGGATAATGCACGTTTTAGGCCATTTTCAATGGTGGTTGATTTGATGATTTTATACATATTCGTGTCGTTTACAATATTCAAGTAATCTTCCGTTGAACGCCAAGAACCGGTGTTAATTTCACGAACGATTTGCTTTGACATATCCTTCACAAGTTTGTTGAAATAGTTCCGAAATAGGTTATTCAGAAGCGCGCCAGTGAGGTCCACGCGTTTGTTCAAATATGAGTCACGGTCATCCTGTTTGTTGATTTCAAAGAATGCAGACAATAATTTGTTCGCCATATATCCGAGGAAGAATAGTCGCTGTTTTTTTGAATTACAATGTGGGAACAGGTCATTGTGAAGCACTTCGTCTGCGAACTCTCGTTTTTTCATCGCACCCGTTTCTTTATCCATATTAATCGGTGTGAATATAACTTGAGTTGTGAAATATTTGAATGCATCTTCTTGCGTCATAATACCATTTGCGTCTACGATAGACGCTTGAAGTGCCATTAGTAACCGATTTGTTAATTCGGTGTTTCCTCTGTATTGGTCATCGGTAACGCCATCGTTGCTTTCATTTTCTCCTCCTCCTACCGTGTTGGTATTCAATACGATATACTCACAAATTTCGCGGTCGGAGATAACGCCTAGTGCACGAAACACCACGAATAAAGGAATCGGTTGTTTCATTCTCGGAATTTGAATAACAATGGGATGCCCGAAACCATTTTGTTTTGTCATAATCATCATATTGATTTGTTTCGGTGAAATACACTTGGAGTCAGGAATGGACTTGATTTCTGCGACATACAGCCACTTGTTATTGCTTTTGGCAACATTGTAACATAGAACTTTATTTTCAGCCGCTCGCTCTTGTCCTAACACTGTTTTTTCGCTTCCATTGATAATGAAATATCCGCCAGCATCATATGGACACTCACCTGTGACATTATGGTCCAGATGTTTGTGTTGCGTCAATACACAAATACACGACTTCAACATAATTGGCAGTTTTCCTATTTGTATTTTATGGAACACACGATGATGTGTTGTTATTTGGTCAGAACCCGAATTACGCACAATATACTTGACCGTCATATCAACGGTCATCATTGAAGCGTATGTAAAGTTGCGGAGTCTTGCTTCTTGGGGAAAGAGTATTTTAGTTGCGCCTGTATTTTCGTGAATTTGTGGACGTGATAAACATAAGTTTGCAAACGTCACTTCTATTTCAAGCCGATGTCTGTGCGTTTCTTTGTCATAATCTTGATCGGATGCGATTTTAACTGGGTTAAACATCTCAATGGTTCTCTTCAGTTGCACATTTACCATATCATTATATGACTCAATCTGATGACGCACGAGTTGGTCAAGATGCTTTCCTTTGAAATAAGAGCCAATAATTGCCCACGGCTCTTCAATATAATTTCCGATGCGGTTTTGTATTTTTTCGGCAAGCGTCGTCGTCGTCGTCGTCGTCGTCGTCGTAACGA
>Ga0255209_1000572_pt1 | contig 10689 bp, 7 predicted proteins | sample Miss_Miss_RepC_8_FD_183026 | JGI IMG/M metagenome (GOLD analysis project Ga0255209, IMG submission 183026) | Freshwater microbial communities from Mississippi River, Louisiana, United States - Miss_Miss_RepC_8d | ecosystem: Environmental > Aquatic > Freshwater > River | place: USA: Louisiana...
GATCAGGGTGTGGCGTTCGCTCATTTAAGATTGGGCATTATGTATGAGAACGGAAGAGGTGTTGAGCAGGACTATTCCATGGCTGAGCACCATTACACAGGTGCAGCGGAGCGGGGTTTGGTGGATGCTCATTTCAGATTGGGCATTATGTATGAGAACGGAAGAGGTGTTCAGCAGGACTATTCCATGGCTGAGCACCATTACAAATATGCAGCGGAACGGGGCCATTTAACCGCCCCCAGCGCCCTCGACACCCTCAGAAAAACAAAACTGACAGAATGTAGTGATAGTATTCCTTGTAATTCAGGCCCAAAATCCACAATACCATTGCTTCCTTTGGAATCGGAATCGGAATCGGAATTGGAATCGGAAGATGGAGTATTTGGTCTCGTTCCCCCAAATGGAACCCCTTCACAATCACAGACATTCTCAAGGCATCAAACACCTTCTCCTGCACGTTTACATAATTCACAACAAACATATACCTTTTTAGATAACCAATTAACTCAATTCCTGTTAGGTGTAGAAGCAAACATGTTATCCAAAATACGACAAAATGTAAGAAAGACCCCCTCCGAAGAACAACTTCGGAAATTTTTAAGTACCGATGTAGCAAGAGAAAATATTTTTGAGCAATTCAAAAAAATAGACGACCCAGCAAGGCGCAGAGCGCTACAATATTCATACGAAGTTTATTCGTTCGCTGCAGCACATTGTGGTATACTTCACGATAAATTGTCGGCGCGTCTTGCAAAAATACTAACAGACAGAATTTTTAGTCGTTATAGTTCGTTTGTTCAAACACTTAATGGTATATCTCATAGCAACGGAGGAATTAAATGTGATAATGTTGATTCTGTTAGTTTAATAACCGAACTTAAAAATGCATTCTCAAGTCAATTTACTAATTGCACAGGCAACACAGTAGGCCAACCAAGGTGTCATGCCGCTGTAGAGGCAATAACTAATAAGTATTGTGATTGGTTGAAAAGACACGGCATAACATTAGCAGCGTCGGTACCTGTATTTATGACTGATAGACAGAAAGCAAAGCTTTTACTAACTGAAATACAGCGTAATAGTAGAAACAAAACAAAAATAAATGTAGACAACAGGTCGGATGGAGAAAGGCAATTTGTTGAAGCATTATACGATGCAGTTAGTTTGGCAGATGCGACGGTATCCTTCTGTAATGACAGATTTGGATGGATTGGTGGAGTACCTAAGATGGATGGGGCACCAACAGACAGTGTAGGGGCGAGGTATTTTGGTTCGGAATCAATGAAGACCCAATCCCCAGCGACATTTAACTCAAAAAAAAAACCTAAGAAGGATACTATTGAATTGTATTCATTTGTAAAAGAACCACCATCACCAAAAGCACAACTAGATGTCGATTTTACCGTTTGGGACAGAGATGCAAGCACACTTTACGTAAATCGTAATACGGTGCGACCTTTATCACACGGTATCCTTTACACTTATTGCATTGAATATTTTGATATTAAACAGATTGGTCCCGATTTTGTTAAATTCTTTGAATCGAACCATAATAAAGATTGTTTTAAACCATTAACACTGATGTATATGCCAACCCAAATGTTAAATGAAATGTTGGGAGTCAAAAGTGAAGAATACAAAAATTTACATAAGTTACAACTAGACAGTTTTATACAAAGCCGCTGTCAAGAAGCAAAGAACGCCATGCAGAATTCTAATAAAGTTAATCTTTATGTTCCACCAACCGTTCATTATGAAGGAACCGTTAACGAAATGCCCGTGACATTAGTTTGGGTGTCTTGCGGTTCTATATCAAATAATGACTCATTAACGATAGTGGAAAGAGTGGTTCATGGCATATATAACCTATCTGTACGAGGTGGAATCTCTATGAACTGTAGTAAGGCTCGTCTCAATAATGTTTGTTGTTATTTAGGACAGACAGTGGATGATAATCGATTAATAAAGACAAATGGTGACCCGACTGGAATTGGTGAAGTAGTCGTTGTTCTTGGAAATTTTGTAAAGGAAGATGGGGACTGGAGTAAAGCTGATGCCGTAGACAAGTCTCAATGTGTTTTACGTGATAATCATATTGAGTGTAAATCACTAATAACAACAGTTGATAAGATTGCCGCAAAAAATGTCGCTTCGTTTGCATACGATATTCCAGCTTGCTTATTTGGACAGTCATGTACTCTGTATATACCAGCTTGTTTACAACAAATTTCGTTAGAAGCCAGACGTGAGATTGCGAGTTTACAAGTGAAAATTGAACAATTAGAGTTAATATATAGGACACAATTTCATGAGGGAGTACATGCTGTATTTGAAAAAAATATAGGCGCCATAGCAAAAAAGTATGCAAAGGCTATCGATGAGACATCATCTGATTTAGAATCTAAATTAGAATCTACACTAGATGAAAACCCCCATAAAAAATTACCATCTATTTTAACGGCGCTGGAAATAGCAGATATTTTTGAGAGACCTGGCGGATGGCTGGTTCCTGTGAAAAAGTTTGACGATTTAGTGAATAAACCACTATCTAGTGAAGTCCATTTTGGAGCACGAAACCCCGACAGTTTTGTATCTTTATTTATGGAACAAGAACGAAACACTAAGTTAGTGGAAGCATTAGGAGGGTTAGACCTAGTCATCAATCCGGATAATTGGGTTACACCAAAAAGAAATTGTACTGAAAGACCGCACTCAGACTCTTCATTACGCGACATGCTTATTCATAAGTTGGAAAATCTGCCTGAATGTGATATTCAACACACAAAAGATTTTGCATTTAAAATATGTGAAGAAATATTTAAGAGTGTAAAGCATGTATTTATTCTACTAGACCATTACGACGAGTTTGCAAATGACAATGCATTCTTCAACACTAGGTTTGGATTGAGTCGTGATGCTGGTAATAGTATTAAAGTAAAATTCGATGAATTACGTCATAGAGTTTTGGATCCGACGATTATTTCATTGTTAAAGGCGCATATTGACTCAACAACAACTCCGGGTTCTACCTTTCGAATACGTTGCGAGAATGCTGTGAAAAAACTATTTCCAAGTTACGATATAGTAAAAAAAGTAGAAAACTATGATTCTGCATCTATGTTGGAGTCAGCGGAAAAGGATGCTGTTAGTCAACCAAGATTATTAGAATGTCATCGATCAAACGATGTTAGTGTCGACCCACCATCGGATCGACGACTGCCGCCGAATAAACAGTTCGAAATGAAACCGGGAGGTTCACGAAAAAAAAATAAACACAATACTACAAAAAAATATAAGACCATGTCACGCAAATCGAGACAAACTCGTCGTAATAAATACAAACACATTCGTACAATCAGACGTCGCAAGAATCGGCGCAATAATCGTAATTAAAATTATCTCTGCAATCGCAAATAAATCATCAATTAAATAATCTAATACTAATTCAGTATATTACATTATTCATTTGATTCATTTCAATCCATCCAAATAAAATATCCAAATCATCCTATACACACAATGAACGCCATTCTCCCATCTGCATCCCAAGACAATACCGACAGCCTCGCCAAATACGTAGTTTTAGGCATATTCCTCATCCTCGCTCTTGTAACGATCCAGTATATTTTCCGTAACCATATCGGTATGATCGAAGGTCTTACAACTCGAAACTCGAAAAAAAACAGCGACAATCCGCTCGAAGACGAGAATGATGGCGATATTATCACGATCGCCAAGCGCCAAGAAGAACTCGCATCAAAGACCCAGAAGTCTCTAAACATGGACTCACATTACACTCATTACAACAAAATCATTGAGAATATGGATGAGTGGGTCAACGCCAAAATCGTCAATTCTCTCAAGAATGTCTCTCGAGAAGTGCACGGCGAAGGGAAAATGGAGGACATCATTCGGCACATGAACGAGTTGAACACGATGAACAAGTTCAAGCTGACGCTTGAGGAGTGTGCGAGGTATATTGACACGAAGTAACGAAGTAACGAATGTTCACCACAAGATCTTCCTGCTCAAATTATTCGCCGAGTATTTATTCCGACGCCAGTTGCCGCGCATACCGCTTGTACGCGTCAAGTAGTTCTGTCGACGTGCCATATTTTTATGTCGAGTATAATCCTGATACCCAATTTGACCAAAATGAATCCATTTGTTATGATTTGGGTCAAATATCATATACTTCTTCTCAGGATGATCAGATGGATACAATTTTGCCGTCTTTCCAAGATAACGATACGCCATTTTTTGAGCGATTCGTGGATTGGAATATTTCAACAGTTTCTTCGAAAAAACGCGTCGACGTTGCATATGCCGTTTCGATTCAGAATACTTCACTACTATTATACATATAGAAAATACGATAATACTTATTCCAATGGTCCATTCACGATCACATGGTACAATGCCCCCGTAATTGCAGCGCCGCCGAGGATATGCCAAACCGAATGCAATGGCGCATACCCCATCCGATCCAGTAAAAAACACAATACACCTACCGATATCAATGAAAATACAACTGCGCCATAATACCCTTTCATTTTCATACATGACAAGGTAACAAACGGGTATACAAATCCGACCACAATAAGCGCAAGTCTTGTACTATAACGCCACATGAACATATTGAGTGTCCCTAACCCTAACAATACCCCGACCTGTGTAACCATATCAATACCAAATGTTGACATTGTAACCGAAGCAACAATAAACGACGCTAAAAAACAGTCAATACACCCAGATACTTCAAATAAAGTACAATGATACGTTACGGAACACAACATGACAAGCACTGCAATCGCGATCGAGAAATGGATGAAATCAGGCCATCCTGCCTCCTCCCGCCATTTTTCAAACCATTCTTCTTCTTTTACGAAATAAAGAAGTAGACTACTCCCATAGAAAAACGACGTAATGAAGCACCAAAACTCCGCAATATTCGAAGATACACTATATTTCGACTCCATCGTCGTAGTTTCGGCCGGTTCAAACGGCGCGCATTTGGACGGTTCTCCGCATATACATTTGACCAACGACCACGGTTCTTCTTCTACAATTTCAGGTTTAGGTGGCAATACGCGCGGTGTTTTATATATCAATTCCTTTTCAGAATCACCCGGTCCCCCACCTACTTCTTCGACTGTTTGAATCATTTCGTCCATGAGTTTTGTAACACTTGTTGTTATCGAATTATCGCTATAAGGGCATTCACGATAACACATTGTGCCTGCATAGTCCCATGATACGGTCTTTTCGGTTCCGTCTTCATTTTGAAACACCTCCCAATAGTCTCCTCCATCACCAAACCCACGCTGCTCGCTGCGCAGCCATTTTCCAGCGTATATAAATGCCTTATTCGTAAAATATCGCCAATCCTGTCTCTTCAGAGACGGGATATATTCCCATGATTTCCGGGTTGCATACGTATATTCATATCGTTTTTCTTTTGAAAACCCCCCACTCGGAATTCGAAAACATTCGATTTCTTCAGGGTGTATAACAGTGGAAACTGTAGTCATTATAATAGATTCATAAATATAGGTTTATACATGTTTTATTATATATGAGCTCATGAGTCATATATAAATTATAAAGGTATTCTGGTCAACGGGTGCGAAATTGTAGTATATCGATGCAGTATTCACTTTAGACAATAAGTATATTATGAAGTAATACTAGTTGGTTCAATAACAGTAGTTGTTTCACTTGATGCAGGCGTAGGTTCAGGCGCAGGCGTAGGTTCAGGCGCAGGCGTAGGTTCAGGCGCAGGTGCAGGCGTAGGCGCAGGTGCAGGTTCATTAGTCGTTTTTTTATAACTATTCGTAAAGTATTTCTGAGGAAGATACATGGGAAGAGAATCAGAACGTGTGCGATCCGCATATGCGCCTGATCCGACAACTGATCTAGAATAGTTAATACCACCCCAGTTTGAATCCATTGGGTTATCACTGTATAACATGGTCCGTTCTTTTGCAGTAAAATCTGCATCATGTGTAGTATAATCTCCAATATTGAAGTTCATCGGGTCATATCCATCATACATTTTATTATTAAACGGCGGGTTATCTCGTGAAGCATCCATCATTTGAACAAGTGATGCTGGAGCAGGAGAATAAGGAACATTTGGTGATAATCCACCTTGCAAATCCATAGGTGATGGTCTAATTTTATATACGGCTTTGCCTTGTGTGTCGTATGAAAACTGAAGAAATAGAACCGGGCATCGAATACCGCGTCCTTGCAACCATTCCATGAACTCCGTATAATCTTCTAAATTATTGAATCGAATTGGGTTGACGCCTGGCACCTTTTCAATTTTTGAGTTATAAAGAAATATCTCGCTACCATGCTGAATCAAAATATTTGGACAACGTTTCATGTTTGCTTTTTCGAAATCTGGCGCAGCCATAATTTTACTCGAATTCACCGTAGATGAATCGTTTGAATCCGAACCATGAACACTTGGTGTATTTTCAAAACCTTCTTTCGCATTAGGTTTAATTTGAAATCCATTTCGTAGTTTTCTGGTTTCATATGCATCAGATTCTGCATTCTCATATCCTTCAGGTAATGATGCTTTAGACGGGGTTTTTGAAGTAATATATGCTCCAATCAGAAATAAAAGAAAAACCAACACTGGTAATGCAAATCGTTTAAACTTGTTAATTATGTTGAGTTCTTTCATAATACTCTCTGCGCTGTCTTCAATATACTTTAAAATACCTTTTCCTGCCATTTGGGTATAGCTATATATTATGCGGATAATATTAGAATATTACTAACCAAATACAATTTTCCAAACGTTATATAAATGATTCAAATTATCGACGTAAAAGAGAATAAAAACATAGATAAATTTAATACTGCTGCTAAAAAAGCACATGACCATCCAGATACACACGGTTTATTAGTAAAAATTTATGCTGACTGGTGTGGACATTGTAGAAATATGAAAGAAGACTGGGCACGTATTATCCACGAACTAAAAACAAATTATCAGTGTAAAAAACCAGGATGTATATTGACAATTGCAAATATTCGCGCAGTAAATTTGGAACCAAATGATCCGGTAATTCAAAGTATAAAATACATACCTAAAGATATTCAAGGGGTTCCATTAATTATGTATATTTCAAAAGGAACACGCGGTTTAGAATACTCAAATGAACGTTCATATGAAGAGATGTTAAAGTGGGTTATTAACAATCCAGATTTTGAATTAGTGCATAAAAACGCAAGGTCTTCACCGATTGATGAAAAACAAAAATCGACATTACACAATATCACAAAAAAAGCGCGTCCAAAATTCAGAAACCTTCACCGAGATACATTAAAACGATTTCATAAAGAAATGAAACGACAACACAAGAAAAGTGTAAAATTACATATGCTTACGCCTAGAAAAAACAACTATATACCTGCATATTTACGGGAAATATAAGTGTATATATTTTCTGTTTTTATATTATAAACACTTTTCATTTATGTTGGCGAATATTGCTGTATGCCCACTGGCGTCATTTATTTTGATGCTGGTCATAATCATTAACATTCTTGATATTTATTTAGTCGGATTTCAATTTGCAATTATTGTAACTAACTTGCTTATTTCGATATTCTTTGTTTGGTTAGCAAATAAGACATGTGATAAATATCACTGGGTGTCATGGTTAATCACTGCTTACTTTGTGATTTGCATTATTGGAGCACTTTCATTAATACTGAATCCATCTATAACAGAAAAAAACAGGGAAGGATTTGAAGGTGTTGAAAATGAGAAGAAAAAGAAACCCGAACATGACAACTAAAATACAAATATTAGTGTATTTAGCAAATTATGTATTGTTATTCATTGTTATTCTAATTGCAAAATCAATTCTAGCATGTCGAAGAAACAAATACAATCCAATTACGTTCAATACAATAAGCAATATCCGATAATCCACCGAAAACATCGCATGTAGTATACCATAGAAATTGAATTCCCGAATAGTTGCAGTAAACAAATTATATACGAGGAAAGCAAACCAAATATGTAATGGTGACATATTATAATCAATATCGACAGGCATAATGCGCGAATCTAGCAGGCAATCAAGAACACTTAATACGACGATATAATGGCATGGGCAATTCTTATCATTCAATTTTATATAGTACTTTACACAATATAAAATTGAAATAAAGAATAGATGAAATATTCTACACAATCAAGATAGTAGAACCAATATGACAAAATTCAAAATTGTCAACAAGCCATCCGTAACTTCAGTAACCGGTGAAAAAAAAAACATTCAAGAAGACGATGCATCGCAATCTTTCCGACTGATTGACTTTAATGTATACGACTGCATACCGGATACGAATATCCACTCGTCCGCATCATCTGAAAATGGAGGTAGTGGTAGTGGAAGTGACGACAGTTCAATTACATCAGGAAATAGTGTCAGTAATGGCAGGGTCAGACACAATAGTAGTTATAGTGCTACCGATGCAAATGAATTTCGAATTCAAATGTTCGGCATCAATGAACAAGGTGAAACATGTTCCATCTTTGTAGATGATTATCACCCCTTCTTCTTTGTGAAAGTTGCGGATCATTGGACGAACGCCACAAAATCCGCATTCATCCGCTATATTAAAAAGAACTTAAAGAGTAAATACTACGAAAATAGTATTCTTGCGGAAAAATGTGAGATTGTAGAAAAGCGCAAGCTCTATGGGTTCGATGGTGGAAAGAATCACAAATTTGTTCTCATCGTTTTCAAGAATACGACAGTGATGAACCGTGTGAAAAATCTCTGGTATCATGACATCTTCACACCACGTGACGGAAAGACACGCGTGTTGAACCCAAATGGATATTTATTTGCAAACACAAATACATATATCTATGAAGCAAATATACCACCGATTCTGCGTTTCTTCCATATCCAGAAAATCAGCCCCTCTGGCTGGATTACGTTCTTTATAAAAAAGACACGCCTTATCGAAAAATACACGACGACTTGCCAATACGAATATCGCCTTTCGTTTGAAGATATTATCCCCCAAAATGAAAAAGAGACGGTTGTCCCCTACAAAATATGTAGTTTTGATATTGAAGCAAGCAGCAGTCACGGAGACTTCCCAATTCCAGTCAAATCCTACAAGAAGTTAGCGACGAATATTGTGGATGCGGTCATCGCAAAAATCGCTAGCGCGCCGGATGCAGAAATCAGTGATGATGAAATAACGCATATGATTTATACCGCATTTCAGTATACGTATCAAGGTCGCGCTGCGTATCCAGGAATTGACACCATCTATCCAAAACGTCGTCCAAAAGAGGCAGACATGGCCAGGTTATGTCGTCTTGTGTTGTCCAAAGAACTCCGGCATCTTATCAAGCAAGAAGTCGTCGCACAAGAAAACACGATTGAGCAGATATTTATGCATATGGCGGCGACTGCCAAACAAGAAGCCGATGCTGCTGCAGAAGCCAAACATGACGAAAACGACGGTGACAGCAACGACGATGACTCTGATGGTGATGACAACAATCGCAACAATGAACTCGACAATGATGATGACGTAGTAGTTCAGGCAACAAAATCATCATCCACCGCCAAACGTCCAGGAGCACCCGCGAGTGCCACTGCCGCTGATCTCACCGTCAAACTCTCGGCACTATTAAACAATCCAAAACACTCCCGCGAAACGAGGATCACGATTGTTAGTGATACACTTGGGTCAATATTTCCCAAAGTGGAAGGAGACAAAGTGACATTCATCGGTTCAACTTTCGTAAAATATGGGCAAAACAACAATCGCCCCTACCTAAGTAACTGTATCGTTCTCGATACATGCGATCATCTTCGGGATGAAGTGCCGAATTCCGAGATTGAATCTTATACCACGGAGGCAGATGTGCTTGTTGCGTGGACGCGCCTTATCCAGAAAGAGAACCCAGATATCATCATTGGATACAACATATTCGGTTTTGATTATCAATTCATGTTTCGTCGTGCAGTGGAGACGGGATGTTATGAAGAGTTCCTGAAACTGTCACGCAACCGGGATGAGTTGTGTGCGAATGCAGGCGGCGGTGGCGGATTCGTAAACCCCAATACAGAAATCACTGCCGATAATGTTGCAATAGAACAGACCAAGATTGCGCTAGCAAGTGGACAATATGATCTTCATTATATCAAAATGACTGGTAGGCTCCAGGTCGACGTTTATAACTACCTCCGCCGCGATTTCAACCTGTCATCATATAAATTGGATGACGTTTCGAGTTACTTCATCGGTGATTCTGTAAAAAGTGTGGAATATGACGCAGCAAGCAACACGACGCGTGTGTATTCTGGAAACTTGCTTGGTCTTGAAACCGGGAATTTCGTGAAATTCGAACAGACGAACCATTCTACCGATTTATACAAGGACGGACATAAGTTCAAGGTCATTGCGATACCGGACGCAGAAGCAGGGTCAGGGTCAAGACATTTCGTCGTACAAGGATGCGCAACACCAGACATGAAAACGATGGTGCGTTGGGGTCTTGCCAAGGATGATGTGTCACCGCAAGACATCTTTCGTATGACGAAGGAAGGACCACGTGAACGCGCAGTCATCGCGAAATACTGTATTCAGGATTGTAATCTCGTCCATCACTTGATGAATAAGATTGATATC
>Ga0255209_1000584_pt1 | contig 10546 bp, 13 predicted proteins | sample Miss_Miss_RepC_8_FD_183026 | JGI IMG/M metagenome (GOLD analysis project Ga0255209, IMG submission 183026) | Freshwater microbial communities from Mississippi River, Louisiana, United States - Miss_Miss_RepC_8d | ecosystem: Environmental > Aquatic > Freshwater > River | place: USA: Louisiana...
TCATCTTTATCGGTAATAGATTTTGCCTTTTCTTCGATATATTGTTTATTTGCTTGTTCTGAACATTTACCTTTGTGTTTCCATAATCCAGAAGAAGATTTAAATTCTCTGCTACAATTTTGACATGTAAATTTGTCAGAGCATAATTTTGGCATAATCGCATTTCCATTTTGTTCCTTTTTATTTCCATTGAGACTGTTCAAATGTTTTACAGAAGAATTATGATTATCAAAGCTACTTTTTTTACTTGTTCCATAGTGACAATAATTACAATAAAATCTGTAGCATAATTCGGGCATAATAGCATTTCCTAAAGTTTCCATATATTTCCATTGAGAAAAAAAGCTTTAAGTTTTTATAAAAAATTAGAATAACAAATAAAAAATATTTGGTTTAATTTGTGACGATAATTTTTCAATATCGTCACAAAAAAAATCGGTCAGTAAGAAGTATTTTGGCTATCAAATTTTGGACATTTTTTTTGTCCATTTTTGAAAAGTAAAAATACTTTTCATTTTTTGAATCTCTTTCTTTTCTCTTCATGTGTAGGGAATAAAAAACGGGTGTTTTTTCAGAAAACACCGATTTCACCTTCATCATGTAGTGCTTTCGTCTTTAAGTAGGTTAAAATAAATATATTTTACTCCTTTGCCTATTTAGCGGCAAGAAGAGTCGATTATATCGATAAAAAGAAAAACAACATACGTTAAAAATGACAATAAATGGGATGGTTGGTAAATAATCATATTGAGAATGAAAATAAAACCATTCACAATATATTGAAAATGTTGTTGAAAAGTATAGCTAATTATATGGTGTAAAGACATAAAATAAAAGATTTTGATATTTAATGTCTTTTTATAGTTTTTCTAGCTGTGCCACAGAGCCGTGGTCTAGCAGTGTTAGGTCTCCTCGCGAATGAATTGTGGTGCCCCAAGGCACATGGTTTTTGTGGCGTGCGTTAAACCGTCACGCGCCTAGCCGAGTATGCAGTTTTTCTTCTGCGTGTTCTGCGTGTTCTGCGTGATTTTTTTGTCCCTTTTCTTGATCTACGGGTTTTATTTTTGCCTGCAATCTGCATTGAGCCAGGAATATAAGGGAAAATCATTTTATTACCAAACATCATATTAGAAGAACAATTGCCATTTAAATCTACAGCTGGTATATAGGTAACTCCATTATAATTAATTGGTGCTACTTTTTTCATATTTGGATTATCACCTCTTAATGTCATTTTTAATCTAGCCGGCATGTTTTTAACATCAGTTCCATCTGTATATTTAAGTGGAATTACTTGTTTAGAACCATCAGGCATAGTAATTTCACCATACGCGTTATACATTTTATCTATATCGCACATTTAAGTATATATTATGTGTATAATAAAAAAATAAAAATGTTTAAATAAAAATTCCCTAAATTATATGTTTGTATATGTCAAACGCCATTTTTGGGCGAATTAAATGTCCAAAGGCGTAAACAAGTTAACGACGAGGCACAAAGGTCTCTCCAAATGAGTTCATAGCATCAAGTTTCTTAATAGTGTTTTCTAAATTAGTCGTCTTTAATCCATGAAATAAATAATCAGTTCCAGTAGATTCCTCATTTTTCTTTATTTGTGCGTATACTAAATCTATTTTTTGTTTAATTATATTAACTAAACTAATTTGTGAATGTCTTATAATTTCTTTCTCAAGAGTAAAGTCTTCACATAAAACAGAAATAGCTAAATACATTAAATTTTTACGTTTCTTATGACAACCTGTTGTATATTTTAAACAAAATAGAGACAATAATGATTGAATAATTTTTGGTATAACCTTTTGACGTTTTAATGATTCTTTTAAAAAAATATCCCAAATAATCCATATGATGTCTTTTTGGCATTTCGTATCAACATTCGCAAAAGTTCTTCTCTCGCAGAATATTTTTTCTTTTAATGCTTTGCAACGATTTTCATATTCGAATATCCATTCTATCCAATAACATGCAATCATTTGATTATTGCCCGTTTCTGTTACACTATATGCTAATTCATTTACAAACGGAAATAACTCTTTTGGGTCTTCAGTCATTAAAACTTCCTCCCCATAAGAAGCTGTTGGTGCTTTAAATTTATTTTTAATAGTTAACATATTCATATCATCAGGTTTAATTTTAACATTATCAAAACTATGGCGTCGTTTAGCATCACATAATATACACATTATTTCACAAAAAAGTTTTCTAATCTTATCATTATTTCGGAGTCTCAATGTATTATCTGTGTAACCATTATTTACAATAGTTTTGAAATCACTTATTCTCATTTCCAAATATATTCCTATATTAGAATTACCAAGATGAACAAATTTACTAAAGAATAATAAAATAATTTCCCATAAATCACTATAATGTCCAGCACAGATTAATTCGGCACTCCAATAACAAGCAGGTTCTATTTTAGAGTGAATTAAACTATTTAGCAATTCTTTTTTAACTTCAGCTTTTCTAAATTTTGAAAATGAAAAACCTTTAAATTCACTCTCTCCTCTTAAATCATTAATTTCTGAAACTTCCATATAATTAATTTTTATACAAAAAAAATAACAACAATACATATAGGATGAAAATAATTAAATCACTCACAAATTGTTATAATAAATTATCTAATTTTGGAAAAATTCTTATATTTATCGCTTTGACATTGGTATTGGTAATTTTTTTCAAATCAATAAAAAAAAGTAGGGAAGGTATGGATACATTTACAGACTCTTATGATGTAAATAATGAAGTTTCCAAGTTTTTATTTAAACAAGGTAATGCTGTTTATGATGATTTCTATGCTGATATATATGATTATTTAGTGTTTAATAATGTTAAAAATGATTATGAAGTTGGTATGATATTGAATAGTACTGTTCCAAGTGAAAAAAGTATTATAGCCGATATAGGTTGTGGAACTGGTCATCAAGTAAACGATTTAAAATCTAAAAATTTAGAAGTAATTGGTGTAGATATTTCACCTTCAATGATAAAAAAGGCAAAAATGGAACATCCTATATATGCTGATAATTTTATTGTCGGAGATGGGTTAGATGGCACATTATTTAGAGATAATTATCTAACCCACATTTTATGTTTATATTTTACAATTTACTATATGAAAGACAAAATGAAATTTTTTTATAATTGTATGAATTGGTTAATGCCTGGTGGTTATTTAATAGTTCATTTAGTTGATAAATATAAATTCGACCCAATTCTTCCGCCAGGAAATCCATTATACATTGTATCGCCACAAAAATATGCGAAAGAGAGAATAACAAAGACAAAAATAACTTTTAATGATTTTGTTTATAATTCAAACTTTAAATTAGATGATAATGATATTGCTACATTTAACGAAAAATTTAAATTTAATGATGGGCATGTTAGAAAACAAGAACAAATTTTGTATATGGAAGACTTGTCAACTATTGTAAATATGGCACAAGAAGCAGGTTTTTTAATTCATGCAAAGATTGATATGGTTAAATGCGCTTATGAATACCAATACTTGTATGTATTTGTAAAACCAAGTTAAAATATTATATATATAAATTATATGAATACATTATATAATTTATGTGTATCTTTAATTCACTTTATTTTAGCTTATAGTGTTTTTATAACAGCATTAGTGTCAAATAATATTAAAGTATTAATATTTTTACTTGTAATTATGAGTTTAATAAAATTTGCGTTTTATATTTTTGGAAGATGTATTTTAACATTATATGAATATAACGATCATTTTGCTCCAGTAGCAAAATTATTATCAAATACATTATCTAATAATTTAAATGATAAAACAAGTGAAGAAATATTAATTAATATCGGTGTCTTAATTATTTTGAATAAATTGTTTTTTTTAGTATGTTATAAATACTATGTCAAATAAATAATATAATAATAATATAAAATGCTTGAAATTATTAGCAAAACTAACTTACCAAACTATTTTAATAACCAATTTATTCCATCTTTTATGGTATTTGTAATAGCTTTAATTTTGGGTTATAAAAATTATTCGCCATTATTAATTACATTATCAATTAGTATACTATATGTTTATTCTTATTTAATTCATAGAATATTTCATAATTTTCCAGATAATATAAATATTCATATAAAGTTCCACCATGATAAAGTTAATAATAAAAATATTTTAATGAGATGTTTTAATTTATTAATTGAATTGATAGTAAATATTATGTTTTTTGTATTATTTTACGTGATTCAAAAATTACTCCATATAAATTTAGTACCTGAAATTTTTATATTTTATTATGGTTTTATTTATGTTTCAGTTCATATTATAAATTATTCTTTATTTCATGCTTCTCCAGAACATGTAATACATCATGAAACAACTGCCAGTAAAAAAACATATAATTATGGTCCAGATTTAATAGATCATATTTTTTACACTAATAGTTCATGTAAATTTGAAAATTATACTCATTTAATACCAAATATTTTAATTGCATTTTTATTAACATATTATTTGTATAAACCAAACTTATAGGATAAAAATGATATAAATAAATAAATTTATATTATTTAATGGAAGAAGTCGACGTTATTATAGAAATTGCGAAGGGAGGTCATATTAAGTATGAATATAACAAAGATATGAATATATTAAACTGTGATAGAATTTTACATACTCCAATGAAATACCCATTTAATTATGGATTCATACCTAATACATTAAGTGAAGATGGCGACCCATTAGATGTAGTTATATTGATGGACGATGAAATTTTTCCTGGTAGTTTAATTAAGTGTAAAATTTTGGGTTATCTTGAAACCAAAGATGATGCAGGAAATGACCCAAAAATAATAGTTTGTCCTATAGGAAAGGTAGACCCTATGTGGAATAATGTAAATGATTTAATGACCATAGATAGTGTTAATTTGCTCAATAATTTTGTGGATGAAGAAATTAAATGTATAAATGATACATCACTATGTAATAATGATGAATTAAATTTATCAATATTTAAAGTTAATATTCTTACATTATATCGTGTAAAATATTTTTTTGAGCATTATAAAGATTTGGAAAATAAAAAGGTTGAAGTAGGTAATTTTTATAATAAAAAACACGCATTAAATGTTTATAAGAATTCACTCGAGAGATTTAGATATAATGGTATCCAAAAAGTAAAGATAACAGATTTCTTTGAGAGAATTTAGTTCTTCGTTTTTGAAAATAATTAATTATATTGTATAAGATTAATTATGTTTGAATATTTATCTTATATATTATGTTTTGGAATGCTTATTATATTTTTGATATACATTTATATTCGTGTAAAATATGGTTTTTGGGTATTACAACCCGTTTTTCATGTATATGATTTGAATTATATGTTTAATCCTCCAGGTATTATTCAACATTCACTCCCGGAAAAAAATAAATATACAAATTTTAAAGATATTGATACAATAGTTTTTTCAGAACTAACATCAATTCAGAAAACACGATTTACTAATTTAATAAAAGTAAATTATTTACAAAATAAAGACAATATTTTCTCTCCACAAACAGAAAACATAACTCCTTATTTTATTGGTCATAATGATAAATCATTTATTTCTTTTTACTATAAAGATGAACATATGATTGACTTAAAAAAAGGCACTATGATAACAGATCGTCAAATTATTGGAGCAACGACTTCAAGACCACTAAATGTATTGATTAACAATAAAGAAAAGTCTAGTTTTAGAGTATATTATGTTGATTATTTATGTGTTGATAAATTATATAGAAAAAAAGGAATAGCTCCTCAAATAATTCAAACACATCATTATAATCAAAGATATTTGAATAAAAATATTGTTGTCTCTCTATTTAAGAGGGAAGATGAATTAACTGGAATAGTTCCTCTATGTCTTTATTCTACATATGGATTTCCAGTCGATAAATGGACAAAACCACCTGATTTATCTGGAGAATATAAGATATTAGAAATAAACGGTACTAATTTTAGATTTCTATATAGTTTTATTAAAAAAAATTATAGTAAATTTGATATTATAATTAATGCTGATATAGCTAATATTTTAGAATTAATAAAAACAAAAAATATTTTTGTATATGCTATTTTATGTGATGAAGAGATAATATGTTGTTATTTTTACAGAAAAACATGTGTCCAAATTGAAAAAGGTTTAGAGGTATTAAGTTGTTTTGCGTCAATTTGTGATTGTGATGAAAATATTTTTATTCAAGGTTTTAAAATAAGTTTTTGGAAAATATCTGCTGAAAATTTTTTTGGTTTTTGTGCTATAGAAAATGTTTCAAATAATAATATAATTGTAAATAATATTATTCTAAAAACCAAACCATTAATAACTAGCCCAACAGCTTATTTTTTTTATAATTTTGCTTATCCAACATTTAAGTCAGAAAGAGTTTTAATAATAAATTAAATTATTTATTTGTTTATTTATTTATTTATTTATTTTCAATTGTATCTTTTGACGCCTTGGGTTTTCTTGGCGCTCGCTGTTTTTTTTCTTCTATACTAGTTTCCTTGGATTCTTCTTTAGTAGCGGGTTTTTTTGTTACTTTCTTTTTCTTTTCAGTTTTAGGTTCTTGATTTGAAACTGGTATTGATTCTGATGATGATAATGGTGACGGTGTTACATCAACTTTGTTTTGAATTACAATATTATCTGTTTCCTTTTTTTCATCATCACTCGCTTCTTCGCTATTATTACACTCCTCGCAATATTTACCAAGATCAATATATCTTTTTCTTTGTTCACGTCCAAGAGTTTTACACTTGCGAATAAGTTTGTTTGTTAAGTTAAGATTACGAATGTCATTTTTAAGCTCTTGGTTGGGTAGAAATACCTGTGGTCCATGTTCCATTAAAAATATCTGATTTTTTTTATTATAGAATAAAATAGGTTCGCCATCGTTGTCTAGTTCAATAATACCACAAGTACAATAATCAACATGTTCTACATCATCGCCTCTTTTACATTTAATGTCGATACAATCAACATCATTAATATATTCTTCAAAAAATTCTTGTGCTTCTTCTCTAGTTTCAAACATAAAAATTTTAGGTGGATTAATAGTAATAGATGTTAGTCTAATTCTTGCTACTTCATCTTGATAACACTGAAAATCATAACAACCTTCATGTTTATTGTGAATTATAAGATATTTTACCATAAGTTATATTACTATAGAAAGAATGGTTTAAATAGTTTATTTTAATTATTTAAAATTAAATAATCAATATCTTTACATTTAGTATTAAAGACAATAAGATTTTTAAGTTCCTTTGATAAAAAGGTTTTCAAAAAATTATATGCATATGTAATATAAATTGTAGGATTTATAATAACAATTTTAGACAAATTTTTAGAGAATTTGCTTGAAATTAGTTTTATTAATTCAATTCCAACATTAAATTCTACAAAATGTTTAAAAGAATAATCTTTACTATCAATTACCCAAACCCATTTTTTGTGTTGAGGTATTTGACTTAATATTCCGTCATAGTGAATTACAATACCTTTTGTATCAAAATATAATTTAGACTCAGATGGGCATGTATAGAAATACATAATGTTGTTAATTTCTTTATACAACATTAATGAATGACTCGAAGGATCAACAGAGCATATTGGACAATTATGGTTCATTATATATTTCTTACGTATAAATATATATATATTTCTTACGTATAAATATATATATCTTACGTATAAATATATATATATCTTACGTATAAAATTTATCTAGTATATTTTCCAACTCTTACAAAACTATCAGCTACAAAAATAATAAAAATGCCTAAAAATGAATATAAAATAACTTCTTCAGTAACATTGCTAGTTTTTTCATCTTGTTGGTCTTCTAATAAAGATATCATATAATTGAGTTTTTTAAGTAATAAGTCTTGTGATGGATATTCGCCCATGCTATTTGAATAAGAATTTTGAGGTTCTCTATAAGGATAATATGGACGATTTGCTAAATTTTTTTGTGGAGTATAACCAGGTATTACTGATTTATAATACTCCTCAATTGTTTTACTATCGCCATAATTATTGTAATCATTTAAATCTAAATTATTACTACCTTCGTAATTAGGAGTAGGAGTTTTTCCAATAGTTTTACCTAAAGGAGTTACAAAAGGTTCAATTCTAGTTTGGGTTAGAGGAGTAGTTTTCATTACCCCCATTGATTCAGGATTTGGTGGTGGATTAAATGTATTCTTATTGTCATCGTCATCATCATCGTCAGTTGTATTATGTATTTTATCGAGAACTGTGTTAACTTTATTTGAATCGAAATTTTCAATTTTAGGATACTTTCTTTGAGTCTTTTTATGACGTTTTTGATTTAAAATATTATCTGAATTATCTGAATTATTTGGTAATGTTATATTTGAATTATCATCAATTGAAGCTGCGAACATTGCTAAAGACATTCTCTTATTAAAAATTTAGATAATAATTTGTCAAACAGACTGAAATAAAAAATTTAGAAATAAATTATATCATATAATTTATATAAATGGATTTAAAGATGGTAAGTAAAAATAATATGGGAGTAGTTATTACCCTCATTTTAGTTATATTGTTATCTCAATCAAGATTTTTTGATTTTTTAACCGAAACATATTTAGGCAGAATGTTTATTTTGTTACTAATTATTTTTATTTCATACACAAATAAATTTTTAGGTTTATTAGCAGCATTATTTATTATAATAGCGTTTAATCATTATGACACGAATGTTGTTCAAAGTTATAATTACTATGAAGGTTTTGATGTTTCTGGTAATGCAACAACTTCAGAAATTGTACAAGATAAGATAAATATTGATAAAACTAAAGAAGATTTAAAGAAACAGCAATTATCCAAATTAAGTAATCAAGTAAATTCTTCTCAAACAGCTACTACAACATCAAGCAGTACATCTAGTGGAACTTCTGACAGTTTTACTGGTGGTATGGAAGGGTTTTGTATGTCAGATAGAGAATCAAATATATTAAGAGGGAAACAATCAAATACAATTCCTGTATCGAATAATATGAGTCAGGACGATGATATTGTAAGTCCATCAGACAAATCAGTATTTTCAAATTTATATACTGCTTTTTAATTTATTTGAGTTATATATGAATAAGTTTATATATAATTTAGTATTTGTATTATTAATAATATTTTTTTTAGGATGTATTTTAACAAATAATTCCTATAAAGAAGCGTTTATTCCAAAAATAGTAAAAGCAAGTTATAGACCAATAGAGAGAAATTTAAGAAGACAATTTGAAGGATTTTACGATAAATCTTCAACAGATATTTCAAATCTTTTTAGAAAATTTGGCATATTATAAAAATAAAAAATATAATAATATGTTATTTTAGTATAATGTCTACAAATCAGCCTCCACAACAAATAATAGAAAATAATCAACAACCTATTGTTCAAGCCGGTGGTAAGACTACTATATTTACACCTTTATTTAATGGTATTTCATATATAAATCACTATGTTATGTATTTAAATAATAGTAAGTTTTTTGCTGGTGTAATTATGATTCTTCTTAACGTTGGTTCAAAGTTTATTCAAATACAATTTAGCAAATCAACAGAAGAATATATGAAATATTCAGTAAGTAAACAATTATTAGTCTTTTCCATGGCATGGATGGGTACACGTGATATTTATGTATCTTTAGGTTTAACGGCAGTATTTTCAATTCTCTCGGATTATTTATTTAATGAAGAATGTACATGGTGTATTGTTCCTCATCAATATAGAGTGTTACATAAATTAGCAGATACAAATGAAGATGGTATAGTAACTGAAGTAGAATTAGCAACAGCAATGGCAGTTGTTGAAAAAGCCAATAGAGAAAAACTTCGTAAAGCCCAAAAAGAGGCTTATTTAAAATTCGATTTTGAGAGATTTCATAATGGCGATTAGTCAAAACAATATTACACTTTTTTATGTTTGCAATTTTTATATATTTTTTACTATATAAAAATCGGCGTTTGAAATGTTAAAAGGTTTAAAAAATTTCAAAAATAATGTTTTGACTATTTTTATCTATATCTTCCATAATAGTTTCGAGTGATTTTACGTTATTAGGATTATCATTTTTACATAAAAATGAGATGATGTCTAATACAATTTTAATTTTTTCATCTGTCCATTGTTTGTTAAATGAATCATTTATTGATAACGTATAATAACAAGTTAAGTTGTCTTTTACAAACATAGAATCATTATATGTTTGACCTATATGATTTGTTAACAAAGAATAATAATAATTTAATGTAATTGTTATAATAGAACATGATTTATAAGTCTCTATTAATTTTTTAAGTCCATTTTGAGCGCATAGGAATAAACTTTTGATTCTAGGTGTTTTATCTGTGAATGATTTTGAGAGAAAATGTAAACAAGCAATATTTATTGGGTTATAAATGTATTGTAAATCAGTTTTGTTTGATTTATATATCATTCTAGATATGGATT
>Ga0255209_1000585_pt1 | contig 10544 bp, 7 predicted proteins | sample Miss_Miss_RepC_8_FD_183026 | JGI IMG/M metagenome (GOLD analysis project Ga0255209, IMG submission 183026) | Freshwater microbial communities from Mississippi River, Louisiana, United States - Miss_Miss_RepC_8d | ecosystem: Environmental > Aquatic > Freshwater > River | place: USA: Louisiana...
AATCGCATATTGAATTTAATATGAAACATAAAAAATTTAATACATATGATATTCAAACTTTCATGAATAATCATATATCATATAAAAATGATTCATATGAATACGAAGAAAATGAAGTTGAAATTCCGGTAATGTTTAGGGTTCATTCAAATTTAGAAATATATACACAATCACAGTTAAATATTAATTTAAATGGAGAAGATGAAGAAGAGGAAGAGGAAGAAGATGAAGAAGATGAAGAAGATGAAGAAGATGAAGAAGATGAAGAAGATGAAGAAGATGAAGAAGATGAAGAAGATGAAAATAACTCTATAAGTTAAACTTGTTCTGTCGATGAACTATCAACTATTAGTAAATTTCGTTTTCTGACATTAGTTTTTCTTCTTGTTTTATTTTTTTGGTCACCTTTAATTGCTATTTTTCTTGATGGTTTAGTTTTATTTATAATTGATTGCTCTATTGGAACTGGACTAGTTTCTTCAAGTATTATTTTATTTTTCTTAGGTTTTATTTCTTTTTCTTCACTATCAGATTCAATTAATAAAGGTTTTTTCTTTTTATAACTAGTTTTATTCGGCATCGTAAATTGATTAAGATAATCTTCGATATCTATTTTATTTCTTATTGATTCTTCAATATTTTCAATACATTCCTCGTTTATTTCATTGAGTGAAATAAAAACATCGCCTTTATTAGATTTTATAATTTTAAAGTTAGGAATATTTTCTGGTCTAAAACCAGGTATAACAATGAAAGCAAAACTATCATCTTCATCACCATAACCAACAAATAAACGTTTTTCATATTTAGTTTGTAATATAAATTTTTGACAAATAAATATGGATGGAATTTTATATTTATTAACAAGTAACCATAAATCAAATGTGGTCAAAAAATAATTATCAGTATAAATAAAATTATCAAATGATAAAGTCCCCGCATGAACTTGATCGCCTAATGTTTTCTTACCTTCAATAATTAAAATATCAACAATTTTGTCTTTATAATTTTCAAGATATTTTTTATATTCATCATATAGTTGATTTTTAATATCATTTATAGTAAATTTTTCCTTTGTTTTTCTCTCTATAAGATCAATTATGAAATTAAATGTACAAAAGTTATATTTACTATACTCAGTTTCAATAAAATTTTCTGGGAAACATTTTTTCCAAATAGTCGATGTAATATGACCCTTATCAACTTTATCACATACTATTTCATTTTTTCTTCCAATAGCTTGGTCAAGCGAAGGAATTTTATTATCATATAATTGTGTGAAAATAGGTTGGGTTTCATCATAAGAATTATATTTTATATATTTATTTGTAACCATAGGAATTAAATTCTCAAAATATTCCTGGGTTAATGACGATTGTATCAATATTATTTCATTATCTCTTAAATTATAACCAATATTACCAAATGATAAATAAATCTGCGGTTGTAACATAAATGACTTAATTCTATTATATCTAATTAATTCATCTGCCATCCTACCGAAGTAAATGGGCTCATTTTCCTTATCTGTTATTAAATTTCTCTCTGGTAAAATAAGATTACATTTTCCATTTTCAGTAACAACACACAAATTAGGTGTAGCTTTACATTTATTATTGTCCTTTGCAATACAAGCTGAAACTTCATTAATAAGTTTATAATAATTTTTATCACCAACAAATTGAATTTTATCGCCTACTAGTTGTTTTAATAATGTGTTTATATTTGATAGTTTATCAGAATAGATAATATATTCCTTCAAAATTTCTGATTCGATTTTTTCTCTTATTTTAATATTTTCATAATTATTCAACAAAATTCTAATAGTGTTTCTAAAAACATTGTAGAAACTAGTTTCAAGTTTAATTTTTTTAATGTAATCTTCTCTCTCAATATCAACTACATTTTGTGTTATAATTTTACTATCACTTTGAATCATTGGCCTATCTTTTACATTGACAATATAATCTTGATCTGTGATTGATGGTAAATCTATTTCAGAATAAATTTCATCAACTCTAATGGGCTCTGAAATTTGTATAAATTGATTTGTATTAGTTAGTATACCTACAACCATTTCGTCTTCAACAATTTTAAATTCTGGTTTACAAGGGATAAACGCATCATCTCTTCTTTTTTTACTTCTCTTATATAATTTATTTAAAAATTGTATCGTTACATTATACGTATTCCATAATGACTCGTCATTCATAAAAACAAATTCTAAATCCTTTTTTAAATTTTCATTATATGCTGATGGATAACATGGAATAAAACCAGTTCTGTCAGAACCACCTGGCTCTTCAGCAATAACACCAATTATTTTATTATTAAAATTCATTACCAATTTCTTAATATTATATTCATATTCATCTAATTTTTGAACTAAATTGTATAAAAGTAATGGGCGTTTAGCTTTATAAATATTTGGCATACTTTCTAATGGTCTACATATTAACTCAAAAAATGGTTTAATGAGTTCTTTGAATATTGCTCTCATTGTTTTTGATAAGCGTGGGTCACGTTCTTTAAATTCTTTTGTGATACTAAGTTTGTTACCAATAGTTAAATAAGAATATATAGGTTCATAATAGCCATCTTCTTTTATTAAGAATATTGAAGGCTTTCTTGCTTCATAAAATTCATTTGAATAATGATTCGTTGGACATATGAGTTGAACATTGTTTGTTATATCATCATGAGGTAATTGTAAAATAATTAAATTAACACCGTTTGGAAATAAATATTTGTTAGGCATTGAAATTATATCCCATAAATATGTATGATCTATAATAGCTTCATCGTCTTTTAAAAATAATATAAAATTTTCGAATGCTGATACTACCCTTGTAAAATATGATTTTTCCTCTTCTTTACTTAAATCAATTTTAGAATTTAATTTTGAATTTTGATAGTTTTTTATATCTACGTTACTATCAGGATTGTAAAAATCATTAACTAAGTTACCATTTTGATATTTAATAAAAGAATCGATATTAATGGATTTAATAATTCTTTCTCTCATTTCTTTAATACTTAAAACTTTTGCTTCTTTCGTTGTTAATCTATTTTGCTCATCAATTACCCTTTTTCCAAAAAATATTTCATCCGAAATAGCTGCTATAAATGATTGTTTTTTATTTACTTCAACACCGTGTCTCAATAAACAAGGATGGTTTTCTTTTATATTTGTATTACTTTTACTTACTTGACAATCAGCATTAACTTCATGTAAAATGGTTTGTATTTCAACAGGTAAATAACCCCAACGACCAAAATCTAACGGAAATTTTTCTGGACCTAGAATATAATTATCTTCTTTTGCTTGAAGTTGTTGTTTTTCTTCTTTGATTCCATCTGGTTTTCTTTCTTTTTCTAAACAACTTTGTTTAGCTTTTATTCTTCCTTCAGTATTATAATTTTTAAAACAACAAGGTAAACATAATCCTTTTGGGTGTTTATCAGGAATTAATCCAGGATAAGCCTCGTCATTAAACTCGTAAATATAATATCCTGGTTTCACCTTTTTATCTTTCTTTGGTAAAACTTTACCACATGATGGACCTTTTTTAGGTTGATGAACTTTTTCACCGTTTATAATTTTAATATCATTTGGATCAATAAATGTATTATTTTTTAAACACCAATAACGTGGACAAATATAATTAAATTGATGTTTTGTGTCAGAACCGTATTTAATTACATCCTGTTCTCTCAAAAACCCTGGATGTTCTTTATTTATTTTATCTAATTGAGCATCCGTTAATATTACAGGTTGTCTTCGTTTATCAGACAAACAAGTTCTAGAATAACCATTATATTCTTTTGTATCTTCCTTAACAATTAAAATTGGGTCTTTCTTTTCAATTTGACTTTGAAAATAATACGGCTTATTCAATTTTTTGTTGTCCCATTTCTTTCTTAATAATTCTTCATCAGGTTCTCCATCAGGTTCTCCATCAGGTTCTCCATCAGGTTCTTCATCAGGTTCTCCATCAGGTTCTCCATCAGGTTCTCCATCAGGTTCTCCATCAGGTTCTCCATCAGGTTCTCCATCAGGTTCTTTATTAGGTTCTTCTTTTTTAGATAATATACTTTTAACTACGGATAAATTTTGTCTAGGTTTTTCAGATGTAATTTTATCAACTTGTGTTGTTATTTTTTCATTTTGAATTGATTTTTCAGATTTTTCAGATTCTTCTGATGGTATTACCAATAGAGGTGATGGAGAAATATTTGTTTCGACAACAGTAGATATCGCCTTTTCACTTGAAATAGAATCTTCTGTTTGTAATGATGTATTATTTGTAGTTTTTTTACCTTGAACAGATTCCTCATTACTATTCATACTAGGCAATGATTCAAGAGGATGGATAGTTTCGTCTAATTGAGATGGCACTGAAGGAGAAGAAATATTTTCAGATGATATTGATTTATCAAATAAAGATTCTTGAGGCGATGAAATACCCGATGGAACAGTAACATTACCATATTTTAACTTTTTAGATGTTTCATCAGATTCAGATGAGATAGATTCCTCCGATGAAGAAGTTTCACCTCCTTTTCTATCACCTCCTTCAGATTCATAACTTTCGTCAGATTCATCTTCATCAAAAAGTAAATTAAAAGCACCTTTTGGTTTTTCTTTTTCAATGTCAGTATATTTAACATAATTAATGCTTTCATCGCCTTCAATATCAGCTTCTTCACCTTCTTCGGCCGATAATTCAGTAGAAGACGTTATATCAGGTATAGAAACATCAGTAGATTCTTCTACACTACATATTTTTTTTATTTCAGATACAGGATAATTAGTAGAATTTTTATCTTGTGTAATACGAACCATTGTATCCAAATAAATTGGTAAGGTAAATAAATAATTAATATTATTTATATTTTCAGTAGTTATTTTTAATATAGATGTTTTAAAATCCAAAAAAATTTCAGTCTTAAATCCAGGATTTTCTTTTATTTTAATATCAGATTTTCTAATACCTCTTTCAACTTCTAATTCATTAGCAACTTTAGCTACAAGTTCTTTAGCTTGTTCATACGTTAAATCATCAGAAAAATTTTCAAGTAAAGATTGTATAATATCACTACCCCTTAATCCTTGTTCTGCTTTTTCAAGAATAAATGCCTCTTGACTTGTGAACTTACTAAAATTAGAAACACGTTTATATCGCAATATTATTTTATCAGGTTTTAATCTATTAGTCTCATTAACAAAGACACTATTTATACATGCCTTATAATTTTGTATATCAAAAGTTTTTGTTGTATTGATTTGACATTCGTATGTCATTTGTTTAATTTCAATATTTTCATCATTTAAACTATTAAATAAACTTAATTTATAACCACTTTGTTCAAGAAAAGTTTTTATTTCTTGAATAACAGGATTTATATTAGATTTAAAAATTTCATCAATTTGGGAAATATCAATAAGTTTATTGAATTCTCCCGATATTGTAATATATCCTTCTTCATCAAACTCACAATTTAAAATGAATTGTTCAAGTGTTTCAATATGAACAGAAACTGATTTCGTGCGCCCTATAGCTTTCATAAGTTTAAATATAGAAGCCTTTTTAAGATAGGGTATTTTGCGTCCATCAGTGGAAATTTTATCGGTATAAAGTCTGTATATATTTTCCTGTCTTGATGATGGATTATATTTAATTAATGGGTTACTTTCATTAGCATGAATAATTTTAAAAATAATTTCAAGTGGTATTTTAATATCAAAATCTGGCTTCATAATAGCTTTAATATATTTAATACCTCTATTTACATAATTTAATTCACTTTTTCTTAGATTATAAATATCATAAAACATATCAATAGTCTTAAACGAATCAAGATTTTTTTGACTATATAATTTTTTACTTGCTCCAATTAATTTTTCTTTATTTCTATCCAAATCTTCGAGTGAATTAATATTTTTATTATAAAGAAATGGATAATAAATTTTTAATGTGGTTTGTTGAGGGATATCTATATTTTCTGCATAAGTTAATACATCTTCTGCTAAACATAAATAAATACTATTATCAAGAATATTACCAGAATTAAGTAATAAATGACTATTAAGAGTAGATAAGGATTTGCGTGCATTTTTTTCAAAAAAAATATCATATTCTTTAACATCAAATGGATTACATACAAAAGGATATTCATTTTCAACAATAAAAAATTTCTGTCCTAAAGCTTTATTAATAATATATTCTTTATTATCAAGTTTCATTTCAAAAATATCATCATATGAATAAACTTCTTTATCTTTAGGTACAGGAAAAGGGTTTCTTTCTAAATCTGAATTTATATTTTGTATAAATTGTTCTAATCGAATTTTTGTTAAGGCTATTTTTTTATTTTGAGTTAATGACTGATAAACAGCTACAGAATTAAGTTTTTCAACTTTTTTACAAAATAAGTATAATTCTTCAACTGAAACATTGTTTTTAAGCTCAGTAAGTATCTTTATTTTAATTGTGGCAATTGAATCATCCTGATGGATTCTTTTTTCACTAAAAATTATTTTAGTATTGTTTTCTTTAATATCATCATACTCTTTATCTGTAAATATTTGTTTAATAACTGTATCTTCACTCATATCGTTTTCTTTTTTTCCATAAAACACATAAATAGTATCAATTTTGTTATTTACTAATTTTTTAACCTTATAAATTATCTTATCTAAAGGTTTGTCTATTGGTTTTATTGAACTAATACTTGAAGATATTGATTGTGACATTATATATAAATAAATTATTATTTTTAATTTAGTTTATACAAATAATTAAATTAAAAATAATTAAATCTTGTTGATATGAGTTGGTAATCCATGTCCAAATAAAATCATATATATTAATGCTATTGCACCTATCAAAATACTTCTATTTAAAGCCATATTTTGTGATTGTTTCAAAAGAAATTTCATTATTACATAAAGAATTATAGTAATAATTAACGCGTGGAAAACATGATTTAAAACACCTTCCATTATATATTATTAATAGAAAAAATTATTCTAAATCATAATATGGATTATCATTAATTGTCATACCGCAATATTCTTCTGGATATTTTTTATAATCAATTGGTGAATAAATACCAGCTTCTTTTGCGTTTTGTAACACCCATTTAAAATTTTGCCAAAATTCTTGTTTATGTCCAACAGATTCAGTTGCTATATGAGATAATTCATGAAGAGCTACAAATGTTAATGTATTTATATCGATTAATTTACTTCCATTTTTAGATTTATTTAAACAAAATGCTATTTTTTCTCCTTTGTTTTCACTGAAAGCTGTAAGTTCACTTGTTGGTAAAGTTTCACTTATTTTTTTAGGATTAAAACCATTAACTAATCTTTTAGTCCTTGGGTCTTCAGGATATTTTTGTTTTATAAAATTAACGGTGTCTTTCATTTTTTGTGTAACATCTGCTAAAAGATTTGCTGCCAATTCCATTTTTTCTCTTTCTCTTACACAATATCTATTTCCATCTTTAGAAGCAATAATACATTTCAAATCAAAAGCGTCAGATTGATAATAAATTATTAGACACAAAAATAATACAAATCCTAAAAATATATAAAAAAATATACTATGTTTTTCCATATATTAATAATATAATATATTTTAATTTTATATATGCCTGCTCTTAATTTTAACAACAATACTGGACAAAGTAAATTTACAGGAACAATTAATTATAAGGGGTTTAATTATAATTACATAATTTATTTAAAACCATTTAATTCAATAGAAAAAAATGAAATTATCAAATATTTTGGAAATAGAATATATAAGGGTAAATCGTGTTTAGATATAACTGAAAAAGATATACGCACAATACTCCGTAAAAATGACGCTAGCGCTTTTTTTATTGTTAGAGTTGACGGTATAGATAATGTAGCATCTGGAAGTTTACAAATTTATGATTGGTGCGAAACTATAAATGGAGAGGATACCTGGATTAATGACGTTTGTAAAATATCACCAATGGATGTAATTTTACAAGAAAAGACCACCACAGGGTCAACGGGAGTTCCTGTTGATGTAATGTTTATTTTAATGGAACAATTGGTAGCTCAAAATTTAAGAAAGAATGATATAAAATTATTTGTCGAAAATGAACCTTCAAATGCTAATTTTTTAGTCCCCCGTTATAGACAAATGGGATTTGAAATAGATTCTGTATGTGGTCAAAAATTTCAACATGATATTACTATGAAAAAACAAATTAATCCCGATACAAATATAATAGATTTTACATTTTTAGTCAATCCACAATTAACAACTACAGGCGGAAAATATAAAAAGAGAAAAACACATAAACGAAAAATAAACAAAAATAACACTCACAGACGTAAATATAGAACAAATAAATAAAAATTTTATGATACAACTTTCAAAGTAGCACCACTTTTAATCTTGTATCTTATGTTTTGGTCCTCAATAACAATACATCCTTCTGATGGATTACCAGAACATCCTCCTCCATGAATTAAAAATCCTGAACGACCACACATATTATTTAATGATGATGGGTATAATTCATAACAATATGGCATACCTTTAAAGGTCATCATATTTCCCAAAGTGTATGTTCCTTGAGGCAATGGACCAACTGAAACTTGACATTGGCATGATGGATTATTACGACATGAACCCGACTGACCAGAGCAGCACCCATATGTATCTATATTAGTGCCATCATACCCCATTCCATAAAAATGATGTTTGGATTGTGAATAAGTATAAGGACCACCTGTTGTTAAATTAAGTGTATCTTTCATATCAGTTGGTGGAGCAGGTTTATCCAAAAACATATTATCACCTAAAACTATAGAGAGAAAGGAAAAAAGAAGAATCAAGCCAGAATATTTCATTATATTTTATATTGATATTTTTTACACACTTGAAGATTTAAAATGGGACAAATATTTCTAAATTTATACCGATAATTTTTATAAAAGGTGCGGTTTTAAATCTTCAAGTGTGTAAATCATTATAAAATTGAGTTAAAATTATTTATTGATGGGTATTCAATTTTAATATAATAATAATGTTAATTCAAAATAAGTTTATTTTTTAACTATATTATATAAATTTTATTTATAATGTCAAAGGAGAAAGTAAATGGAATAATTCTTGTTTTAAGCTGTCAAAAACATTTAAATACACGATTAAAAAAATGTAAGTTACCAAAAGATAGTTATGGAGAATGGAAAGTGATATATGTTATAGGTGATTTATTTTTAGAATCTGATTATAAAATGGATAATAATTTAATGACAATTAAATGTGAAGATTCATATATTCATTTATTAAAAAAATTAGTATTAGCATTAAAATATCTATATCAATTATATGATATAAAAGAAGGAGTATTACGATGTGGTGATGACCTAATATTTAATGAAAATTTATTACAAGAATTTTTAGACTCAGATAAAGTAGATTTTTATGGAAAAAGTCTTTCATCAAAAAACCTTTTAAAAGAAGATATAACAGATGAATTATTAAAAAGAACTAGATATGATGATTGGATGGTAAAATATTATTTATCACATCCAGAAGATTTTGATAATCCACAACATAATTTAAAAAATATTGATATTAGTAAATATAGAAAACGTCCAGAAGTTTCAATTGGACCTGCTGGTGTATTATTTTATATTTCAAATAAATCTTGTCAAATTTTGATTAATCATATGGAAAATATAAACTATGATATTTTTAACTTTGATGAATTCACACAATCATATCCTTATACAATTGAAGATTGTGCTGTATCATATATTATGTATTTAAATAGAATTAGTTTTATAAATAATCGTAAGATGTATGCTAGAAATCAAAAAATGAACGCTATAGCATTTCATACAAATATGTATAAATAAATATTTAGATAAATGAATTAATATTTATTTATAAATTTAAATTTATTTATTTATTGTGGTCCAGAACCTAATTCGAGAGGTGGTCTCATAAAATCTGGCTCAATAGTCGATTGGTTCCAGGGTCCAACTGATAATTGTGGATTAGGAGGTTCAGACCTAATTTGAAGGTTAGCATTTCTCAAGGATTGTCCAACAGTATCAATACCAATATGATAACCAGCCTTTAACAAGTTAACATTAGCTAGTTCGCCTTTACCAGAAGGATTTAATTGAGCCCATTGAGAGTTGGTATCCTTGGGCAAAAGTTCGGCAGGATTTTGAACATTAGGCTTAGAACAAGAAGAAGGAATGCCAGGCATAGAAGTTTGAGCACCATTAGCAGAAGCAAATACTTCATTATGTCCTAGAGCTTCGGAAGGCCGAACAGCGCCAGAATAAGCAGTATTGGTATTTTTATATTGAGATTGCATTTGAGAGTTGGATTCAGGACCAGGCATTCCTTTGGCACCTAAATAACCAGCGAATGCATATACAACATAGGCTAGAATTAGTAAAATAATTATGGCTCCAATTCCGTAGTCATTCCATAGTTTCTTTAAAGAGACACTCATTATATAAAATTAATGATAAA
>Ga0255209_1000588_pt1 | contig 10537 bp, 11 predicted proteins | sample Miss_Miss_RepC_8_FD_183026 | JGI IMG/M metagenome (GOLD analysis project Ga0255209, IMG submission 183026) | Freshwater microbial communities from Mississippi River, Louisiana, United States - Miss_Miss_RepC_8d | ecosystem: Environmental > Aquatic > Freshwater > River | place: USA: Louisiana...
AAGCAGCTTGCGCTGCTCGCATAGGGTTTAAATCAAAGAGATCAGGCGCTCAGCTCAAATCAAATGCTCAATCACGCCTGCGGTCAAGGACGATGGGGCATCCGCCCAACGTCAGTGGGTGTCAGTGTTTGACCCGCTCGGATGTGGAGATGTGTTCTGTGCTTTTTTCATATTCCTGCACCGTGCTCAGGAGATAGCACACTCGTTTGCCGATCTTGAGGTAGGTGGGTCCGCGCCCCTGCATACGCCAGCGCTTCAAAGTTCTGGGGCTCATGACCCAGCGCGAAGCAAGATCGCTTTCCCTCAAATGAGAACGTTCGGTCTCTAAAACCACCCGTGGATCGCCCACGGGTGGATAGATAGCCGACTGGACTGAAACTGTTGAATTCATGATGGTTCTTTCTAGGGCAGGAATCCTGGCTCCCTGCCCTTTGGGTGATTGAATAAATGACGTGGGGCCAACGCCCTGGTTGGGTTGGGTTGGGTTAAGCCATCTAGGGAGCGTCCATGGTGTCCCCCTCAATCGCTTCAAGCCAGGGCCGCTGAGCGGGCCACTCAATGGGCATGGCATGTCTGGCAAACCAGTTCAAGCTGAAGCCCGTGGGTTGCGCGCCGTCCAGGATGTCCTCCACGATCTGCGGATCGAGCCGTGTGAGCCGCAGCAATTCATTGACCACCGTCAGATCCAGCCCCTCGCGCTTGGCAATCTCCGTTCCGCTTTTGCACAAGCCCATGTCGATGAGCCGCTGCCAGTGAAATCCCTTGGCCAGGGCCGTCAATAGCGTTGTGTCAGGCCGTGCCGCAGGCGATGCATGCTGCGCCGATGCGTCATCGGGCCCAATGACCTGCTTTCGGCCCGAGCGCTTGGCGAATTTCAGCGGCACAAACGTCAACAGCTGGGCGGTCTCATCCATCCTGGATGTGCCAGACCCTGCCACTTGCACTCGGTTCATACGCCCTCCATGTCAAGAAGTTCTCGGCCGACCGTGCCCTTGGGGCAGACGCCAATCAACGCCCCCCAAGTCTCGTAGCGCCAGGCCAGCTCAATGCCATCGGGCGTGACGGTCACGCGCTTGATCAGGGTTCGCACGATGTCCTGCTTGGCCTGTGCACCCAGCGTGTTCCAGATGCTGGCCGTGTTCTTAAAAAACACCACCATCGCCTGCGGCTCAGACAATTCGGGGTTGCTGGTGCGGATCTGCTGCCAATAGCTGTTGACCATCTGGCCCGAGCGCAGGACAGCCAAAACTTGTTCCATTACGGCTTTTTCGAGATCTGCGGCGGGCAGGTTAGGCATGGAGACCGTGCCCGCGCCCATGTTGTGGTTCTTGTTGACGACGTAGTACCGATAGGCTTTGCCACTGCTCTTGCGGGTGGTCATGGGCAGGTAGATGTCACCCGCTTGCGTAAACACCATGCCGCGCAGCAGGTACTCGTATTTGGATCGCTGCGCCCAGACATCGCTGGCCCGCTGACGCGAATGGGTGGCCATGATCGCCTGGACCTGCTCCCAATGCTTGGTTTCAATGATGGCTTGATGCTCTCCTGGGAAGTATTCCCCTTTGTGGCCCAACTCGCCCAGGTACAGCCGGTTGGTCAGGAGCTTGTAGAGCCCCTGTTTGCACATGAATTTGCCCGTCTTGCCGCGGATGCCTTTGTCCATGAGCTCCTTGGCCAGCAGCGTTGTGGAGCGCGATTGGGCGAAGGTCTCATAAATCCACCGGATGGTTTGCGCCTCTTTGGGCTCGATCAGCAGCTTTCCTTGCTCAACCCGGTAGCCCAGCGGAATGGCACCGCCCATCCACATGCCCTTGCGTTTGGCCGCACCGATCTTGTCGCGGATGCGCTCGCCCGTGACTTCCCGCTCAAACTGAGCGAAAGACAGCAAGACATTGAGCATCAAACGGCCCATGGAAGTGGCCGAATTGATTTGCTGGGTTACCGAGCTGAAGCTGACCTTGTGCTTGTCAAAGATCTCCACCATCTTGGCAAAGTCAGCCAGCGACCGGGACAGGCGATCGATCTTGTAGACGACCACGACATCAATGACGCCGGCCTGAATGTCTTGCAGCAGCCGCTTGAGGCCAGGACGTTCCATGTTGCCGCCAGAAAACCCAGGGTCTTCATAGTCATCGATCACGGGGACCCAGCCTTCGCTGCGCTGGCTGGCAATGAAGGACGCGCCCGCCTCGCGCTGAGCATCGATGGAGTTGAACGATTGGTCCAGCCGCTCGTCTGACGAGACACGGCAATAGACGGCGCACCGTTTGGGGGCCATGGCTTGTACAGCGGCGCTCATGCCTTCTTCCCCGTGAGGCCAAAAAACGCCGGGCCGGACCACTGGGTGCCGGTGATCAGCTTGGCAATAGCTGAGAGGCTCTTGTAGGACTGGCCCTGGTATTCATAGCGACCATCCGAGAGCACCGTGACCGTGTACCTGCGGCCATCAAACTCACGCAGCAAGGTGGTGCCAGGCAATACCCCAAAGGCTGGACGCGCATTGACCTTGATCTGGGAGTGCAGCTCGCCCAGATCGGCAAGGCGCTCGCGCGTGGCCGTGGACAAACTGCCATACGCCAGCTCCTGAAACCGGTAGGCCAGGCGAGCTTGCATGTGCAGGCGGTTGGGTGAAGACGGCCGATGCGAAAAATGCTTGTCCCACTCGAGCCAAAGCTCCGGCATCTTGAGTGCGGAAAGGTCAGAAATTTTCTTGGCAAGTTTGCCAGCGACGATGCTCGAGCGCAGGGCAATTGAGCGTGGTTTCATGCGTGGACTCCATGGTGTTGAGACGGGTTGTCATTGCCGCTCTGGTGGCCATGGAAGTCCAGGAACTTGTCTCTCCCAGTCGCATGAATGCGACTGCTGCATGCAACTGCCAATGCCCGATTGGGGCATGACGCTGCTGACGCAGACAGTCGGAAAGTTCGGAGAATATTGCGGTAATCGCTGTTGACTATTGCCTGGGCTTGAGGTCTTGAAGGGGGAGAATTTTTGCGTTGCATGAGGGGTGGTTTCATCGATCAAAGACGAACCTAAATCCTACGCAAGACATGCCGTTTTTGCTGAGTGTTTTAGCGGGCCAATGAGGTGCAAAACAGCAAATCCAGGAAATAATTTCCCGCAAAACCTGCATGAGCATCCCATGAACAGATGCTTCAGGATCATTCCGGTCGGGTAGCGAGGGACAATCTAGGCATGTACGACATGACTACTCGCCCTGAACAACCGCGCAATCCCCTTCATGGCCTGACCCTCGAGGCGATCGTGCGCGCCCTCGAGGCGCAGTAGTTCAGCCTGGTCACAAGAGGATATGGTTTGTATAAACTCTTTTCTCAAGACTTGGAGACTCCACGATGAAGCGTCGTCAACTATTGCAAGCCAGTGCAGCTTTACCCGTCGCTCTCGCAAGCACTGGGTTGTTGGCGCAGGACAAATGGGGGCAAGGACAGGGCTATCCGATGGGTCTCCAAGGTGGTCTCAATCGTGATCCGGCATACAGGGTCGGCAATTACTCAGGCGGCTTTGAAAGAATTTTCCCCCATCACATCATCAAAGGGATGCCGCGGACGACGTCGGTTTTCAACGACAAACCTATTTCAGTGGCGTATCGCTGGGGTTTCTTTGAACGCACGCCTGACGAGTACTTGCGTAGTTGGCCGATCACTGGTTTGCTGATTGCCCGTGGTGACAACATTCTGTTTGAACGCTATCAGTACGATCGCATCGCCAACATGCGCCTTACGAGTTGGTCCATGGCCAAAAGTGTGACGTCATTGCTGCTGGGCATCTGCCTTGACATGAAACTCATCGACAGCTACGACGATCAAGCAGACAAGTACGTTCCGTCGCTCAAGGGCACACTGCATGGAAGTACCTCATTGCGTAACCTAAGCAACATGTCCAGCGGGGCTAATGTGTTGCATGATCGCGATAACCCATTTATCTATCCAGCAGCCTTCCTGTCCAAGACTGCCAGCATTGCGACCACCGTGGCAGGATGGAACCGAAAACGGGAAGAACCAGGCACGCTTTACAACTACAACGAGTTGTGTCCTCTCACGCTGGGCATGGTGATTCGCCAAGTCAGCGGCAAGAGCATGTCTGCTTTTGCTGAAGAAGTGTTGTGGCAACCGATGGGGGCAGAATCTGATGCAACCTGGACAACCGACTCTGAGCTAAACGAGTTCAACTGCATCGGTTTTGCCGCTCGCTTACGTGATTGGGCTCGACTGGGGCGCTTGGTGGCACAAAGAGGCAGTTCAGCCGGACATCAAGTCGTAAGTGAAGCTTGGATTCATGAATGCACCCACTGGGGAGATCGTGATCACCAATGCCGCCATGGTGTGGCGGGTCCAGGTTTCGGCTACAAAGCACACATGTGGCACGCCAAACCAGATGGTTCACGTCTGTACTTCAATGGACATCACGCTCAGCGCGTTCTCATCGATATGCCCACGCAAACGGTGTTGGTTCAAACGGCCGTAGACCACACTGGGGCTTGGCAGAAGGAGTTGTTCGAGTTGTTTGAAGCGGCAACACGGATTTGACAACTTTGGGACTACCACCAGCAACCATGGTGGTCTTAGTTCACATCAAACCACCGTGCTGCAAGCCGCATGAATCCTAGGTCTACCTCGAGGTGACGACCTCGAGCCAAACAGAGAAAAGAGAGAAAACCTCTCGTCAAAAACTCAAAAATTGGGGGATTTTGACGGGCCACGACCTCAAGGCCATGCCCCGAGCCGCGCCGTCACTGGGCCGAAAGCCCAAATAGAAAAGGGGACAGAGAAAGTCTGTCCCCTTGGATCTGGTGGAGATAGGTGGATTTGAACCACCGACCTCGGGGTTATGAATCCCGCGCTCTCACCAACTGAGCTATATCTCCTGAGGTCGCCGACATCGGGCAAGACCCGAAATTCGGTAAGCTGTGCATTATAGCCTGTTTGGACAAAGGTACGCTGCCATGCAAAACACCACCGGAAAATTCCTGGGCGCCTGCCTGCTTTGGCTGTCGTTGCTGGCCGGAGCTTGGGCGCAGCATCCTCCAGTGGTCCCGCTGAGGGATCTGCCCGATGCGCTCAAGCAGCAGTGGCAGCAGGCGCGCCCGGAAATGAACAGCAACAGCCGCTGCGCGGCCGCCTATGACTCCCACAGCGACCACGAACGCATGACGCTCAAGTGCTCCATTTACATCAAGCTCGCTGCCGAAGGCGCCCGCCGGGCCATGCGCTACTGCGAAGAAGATCGCGAGAAAAAGCGCATCCACGCCCCCTGCCGCCTCGTCCAGGAATGAGGGTTCAGCTGGCGTAACGCAGTCGCAGTTCCCGCTTGAGCAGTTTGCCACTGGGGTTCTTGGGCAGGGCCTCAGTGAACACCACCCGCTTGGGCGCCTTGAATCCTGCCATGTGCTGCGTGCAGTGCGCGATCACCGTGGCTTCGTCCAGCGTCTGTCCCGCCTTGACCACGATCACCGCCGTCACCGCCTCCACCCATTTGGCATCGGGCAGGCCGATCACGGCGACCTCGCTGACCTGGGGCAGGCGGTAAATCATTTCCTCGACTTCGCGGCTGGCCACGTTTTCGCCGCCGGTCTTGATCATGTCCTTCTTGCGGTCGACCACCGTGATGTAGCCCTCCTCGTCGATGGTCGCCAGGTCACCGCTGTGGAACCAGTCGCCCTCGAATGCGGCTTTGGTTCGTTCATCGTCATGGAAGTAGCCCAGCATCAAGTGCGGCGAACGGTGCACGATCTCGCCGACCTCGCCCGGTTTCACGTCCCGCATCTGGTCGTCCACAACACGGGTCTCGACGTTGCGCACCGCCTTGCCGCACGAGCCCGGTTTGCGCAGCTGGTCCTCGGGGCCCAGCATGGTGGCCAGTGGCGCGATCTCGGTCTGGCCGTACAGGTTCCACAGGCGCACCTTGGGCAGCCGCGTGGCGATTTCCTTCATCACCTCAACCGGCATGATGGACGCGCCGTAATAGCCCTTGGCCAGCCTGGAGAGCTTGGCCGGGTCGAACAGCGGTGAGCGCAGCAAGGCAATCCACACCGTGGGCGGCGCAAAGAAGCTGCTGATGCCGAATTTCTCGATCATGGGCAGCAGGTTGTCGGGCGTGGGTTTGGCGGTGATGACGTTGGTGCTGCCCATGTAGATGGCCGGGCCAAAGAACACATCGAGCTGGGCGCAGTGGTAGAGCGGCAGCGCATGCAGGGCCACGTCCTGCTCGGCGATTTCGGCATCGATCACGCAGCTGACGTACTGCCACAGCACCGCATCGTGGGTGAGCATGGCGCCCTTGGGGCTGGATTCGGTGCCGCTGGTGTAGACGATCTGCGCCACATCGGTGCTGGTCATCTGCAAATCGGGCAAGGCATCCTGGCAAGCCGCCAGCGCATCAAAGCTGTGCATGCCCGCCACGGGCTGGCTCGGGTCTTCGGAGGGCAGCCAGATGAACTGCTGCACCTGCGTGTCGAGTTGGGCAGCGGCCTGCGCCAGCTCGGCCAGGCCGCTGTCGGTGGCCAGCGTTCTGGCGCCCGCATGGCGCAGGATGTAGGCCACCTCGTCGGCCTTGAGCATGAAATTGATCGGCACCATGACCGCGCCCCGGCGGGCCAGCGCAAAGCGCAGCGCGGCAAAGCCGTGCGAGTTGCGTGCCAGCACCGCCACCTTGTCGCCCTCGGCCACGCCGATGGAGGCCAGACCGGCCGCCAGCCGCGTGACCAGCGCGTCGAATTCGGCGTAGGTCCAGATGGTGTCGCCGCAGACGATGCCGGTCTTGGCAGGCAAGCGCTGTGCGGTACGGCGCAAGGCGTCGGCAATGGTCTGGCGGCGCACCGCCGGGGCGATCGTGTGCGACATGGTCTTTGGCTCCTCGTCTTTATGATTGGACGATTGGAAACCCAAGACGAGAGACCGACAAGTGGCACTCCCCCCAGCCTCCCCCCGAAAACTGTCACATACGCGAACTGTGGTGTACCGCGGCTATGACCGCGAGGATGGCCTGTGGGACATCGAGGCCGAACTCACCGACGTGAAGCCCTACACCTTCCGGGTGCCCAACGAACGCCCTTTTCCCGCCCACGAAGCCATCCACCACCTGTCGATCCGCGTGACCCTGGACGACGACATGGTGATCCACGACATCGTGACGTCCATGGACAGCATCCCGCATGCCGAGTGCAGCTCAGCCCCTCTCAACATGCACAAATTCAAGGGGCTGCGCATGGGCGGGGGTTGGCGCAAGCTCATCAACGAGCACATTGGCGGCACTGCCGGATGCACCCACCTGCGCGAAATGCTGTTCAACATGGCCACCGCCGCCTTCCAGACGCTGCCTTCTGGCCAGTGGCTGCGGCGCGAACAAAGCGGCAAAGCCCATCCGCCCATGCAGGAGCCGGCGTTCTTTCTGAACCAGTGCCACAGCTGGGCTTACGACAGCCCCACAGTGCAACGCAGCTACCCCATGTTCTACAGGCCCAAGGCCACGGAACCTGCCACCGGCGATAATTGAGGCTTGGCGGGAAGGCGTGGCCCTTCCCTTTTCACTTTCAGCCTCTGGATCTACACCATGAACCGCTGCACCACCGCCCCCGAGGGCACGGATACACCTGCGCCCACCAAAAAAGTCTTCATCAAAACCTTCGGCTGCCAGATGAACGAGTACGACTCGGACAAGATGGCCGACGTCATGAAAGCCGCCGAAGGCTACGTGCCCACCGACGACCCCGAACAGGCCGACCTGATCCTGTTCAACACCTGCTCGGTGCGCGAAAAAGCCCAGGAAAAAGTCTTCTCCGACCTCGGTCGCGTGCAGCACCTCAAGGCCAAGGGCGTGCTGATCGGGGTGGGCGGCTGCGTGGCCAGCCAGGAAGGCGAAGAGATCATCAAGCGCGCGCCCTATGTGGACGTGGTGTTCGGCCCGCAGACCCTGCACCGCCTGCCCGAGCTGCTGGCCGAGCGTGAACGCAAGGCGCGTCCGCAAGTGGACATCCGCTTTCCCGAAATCGAAAAGTTCGACCACCTGCCGCCCGCCAAGGTCGAGGGTGCGAGCGCCTTCGTCTCGATCATGGAAGGCTGCAGCAAGTACTGCAGCTACTGCGTGGTACCCTACACCCGCGGCGAGGAATTCTCGCGCCCATTTGAAGACGTGCTGGTCGAGATCGCCGGTCTGGCCGAACAGGGCGTCAAGGAAGTCACGCTGCTGGGCCAGAACGTGAACGCCTACCGCGGCCCCATGGGCACGTCCGGCGAGATCGCCGATTTTGCGACGCTGATCGAGTACGTGGCCGATATTCCGGGCATCGAGCGCATCCGCTACACCACCAGCCACCCCAACGAATTCACCCAGCGCCTGATCGACGTGTACGCCAGGGTGCCCAAGCTGGTCAGCCACCTGCACCTGCCGGTGCAGCATGGCTCCGACCGCATCCTGATGGCTATGAAGCGCGGCTACACCGCGATGGAATACAAGAGCACCATCCGCAAGCTGCGCGCCATCCGCCCCGACATCGCCATGAGCAGCGACTTCATCGTCGGCTTCCCCGGAGAGACCGAAGAAGACTTCGGCAAGATGATGAAGCTCATCGAGGACGTGGGCTACGACACCAGCTTCTCCTTCATTTTCAGCCCGCGCCCCGGCACCCCGGCGGCCAACCTGCACGACGACACACCGCACGAAGTCAAGCTCAAACGCCTGCAGCACCTGCAGGCCACCATTGAAGCCAATGTGCAGCGCATCAGCACCAGCCGCGTGGGCACGGTGCAGCGCATCCTGGTCGAACGCCCGGCCCGCAAGGACCCGAGCGACCTGGCGGGCCGCACCGAGTGCAACCGCGTGGTCAACTTCCCCGGTGGGCCGAACATGGACCGGCTGATCGGCCAGATGGTCGATGTGCGCATCACCCAGGCTTACCCACACTCGCTGCGCGGCGAGCTGGTGATCCAGGACTGAGCGCTTTCAGGAATCGCGCCCGACCTCGCGGATGTAGCGGCGGTAGTCACCGTGCGTGATCGGCGTGAGGCCGTCGACCGGCCGGTTATAGACATAGGTCCAGACCTGCTGCCCGGCCAGAGCGCCGTCCCGCACCTGCACCCGCTCGCGCCAGTACTGCGAGGCCGCGCGGTCGCCGGCCACCATGTCTTCGACCGCATCGAGCCGGGCCAGCTGGGCATCGCTTACGCGGTACACCTCGCCGCTCACCAGGCCGTCGCCATGCAGCAGCCCGGGGTAACGCCCCACATCCACCAGCCACCCTGGCACACGCGCAGGCCCCAGGTGCTCGGCGCCGTGCATCTCGGCTTCCAGCCGCAAACCGGGCATCAGGGTGCCGTAAATGAACAAATCGTGCATCGCCAATTCCTCCAGGACAATGCGATGCAACGATTGTGCCCACCCCCATGAAGCCGCCCGCCATGACCGACCGCTACCGCCTCACCTTTGTCTGCATGGGCAACATCTGCCGCAGCCCCACTGCCGATGGCGTCATGCGCCACAAGGTGGCCGAGAGGAACTGGCAACACTGGATCGAGGTCGATTCGGCGGGCACCCACGCTTACCACGTCGGCGAGGCACCGGACCGGCGCAGCCAGCAGCATGCGCAGCAAAGGGGCTACGACCTGTCCATGCTGCGCGCGCGGCAGCTGGTGGCGCAGGACTTTGAAATCTCCGATCTGGTGCTGGTCATGGACTGGGACAACCTGGCGTTGGTCGAGCAGCTCTGCCCGGAGCACCTGCGCCCCAAATTGCGGCGCCTGACCGAGTTCTGCATGCACCACGACAGTCCGGTGGTGCCCGACCCGTACTACGGTGGTGCACAAGGCTTCGAGCAGGTGCTCGATCTGGTGGAAGACGCCTGCGAGGGCCTGCTGACCCACATTGCTGGCCTGCCGAAAAAACAGGCACCGCGCTGAAAGCCTTGCCGGACAAGGCTTGCGACACTTGTTCCGTCAGTTATCCACAAAGTGAACCACAGGCGCTGGGGATGAAGCCCATTCACCAGAGGTGAGTGACCACTGTCAGCGCGGCATACCGGGGAAGCCACCCCCGCCCATCAGCCCCTTCATGGCACCCATGCGCTTCATCATTTTCATGAGACCGCCGCCCTGCATCTTCTTCATCATGTCCTGCATCTGCTCGAATTCCTTGAGCAGGCGGTTGACGTCCTGCACCTGAACGCCGGCACCGGCAGCGATGCGGCGCTTGCGGGTGGCCTTGATGATCTCGGGCTTGCTGCGCTCCTTGAGCGTCATGCTGTGGATGATGCCCTGCTTGCGGGCAATGTCCTTCTCGATCTTGCCCATGTCCATCTCGCCGGCCTTGGCCGTGAGCTGGCTGGGCAGCTTGTCCATCAGACTGGAGAGCCCCCCCATCTGCTTCATCTGCTGGATCTGCGCAAGGAAATCGTTCAGGTCAAAACCGCCACCGCCCTTGACCTTGGCGGCCAGCTTCTGCGCGGCCTCCATGTCCACGCCAGCGGCCACCTGTTCGACCAGGGCCACGATGTCGCCCATGCCCAGGATGCGGCCCGCATGGCGCT
>Ga0255209_1000595_pt1 | contig 10470 bp, 10 predicted proteins | sample Miss_Miss_RepC_8_FD_183026 | JGI IMG/M metagenome (GOLD analysis project Ga0255209, IMG submission 183026) | Freshwater microbial communities from Mississippi River, Louisiana, United States - Miss_Miss_RepC_8d | ecosystem: Environmental > Aquatic > Freshwater > River | place: USA: Louisiana...
TAGCCACGATGTAGTGGCAATGGCGCGAAAAAAGCTTGATACAAAAAAGGTTGGCCATGCTGGCACATTAGATCCGATGGCAACTGGCGTATTAGTACTTGGTGTCGGTATTGCGACCAGACTTCTTACCTACATCACAGATGGTAAAAAGGCATATGAAGCAACTATCAATTTGGGCAAAGCAACACACACTGATGATAAAGATGGTGATGTAATTTCAACTGCCACCGCTGATCAAATAGCTAAAGTAAGTGATCAAGTCATAACAAATGAGCTGGCAAAGTTTGTTGGCACGATTAAACAAAGACCTAGTTCAGTATCTGCCATAAAAATTGATGGAAAATCTGCCCATGCCAGAGTTAGAGCAGGGGAGAGTGTTGATATTCCTGAACGAGATGTAACGATTGATGAAATAGTTGTTAAAGAGATTAGACATACAACCACAGCGATCGAAGTAGATGTATCGGTCACTTGCTCGTCAGGAACTTATATTCGAGCAATTGCAAGAGATTTAGGGGAAAGATTAAATCTTGGTGGCCACTTAACCTCACTTAGACGCACCTTAGTTTCACCATTTACTTTGCATGATTGTCATCCTTTGGCCCAGGCACCACTAATTGCCATCACTGAAGTTATCGAAAAATTGTTCCCAATAAGAAAGTTAGATTTAGCTCAAAGCAGAGAGATCACATTTGGTCGAGTGATTGAACAAAATCAGCAAAGTGGCATAGTGGCAGCCTTGGATTCACAAGATAATTTCCTAGCCTTACTAGAAAATAAGTTACAAGGTTCTCAAGTTGTGGCTGCCCCAATTTTAGTTAAGGTCAGTGAGTAATTATGTTTTATGAAACAATATGCAGATGAAGGTGTTAGCTGTTGGAATCTTTGATGGAGTACATGCTGGCCATCAACAGATAATTGCCACCGCAAAGCATTTAGGTGAGGTCACAGTTATGACCTTTGATCCACATCCAACATCGGTTGTTGCACCCGAGCGCACACCATCACAATTGATCTCAGTTAAAGATCGAATTGAATTGCTAAAACAAGCAGGTGCTACTCATGTTGAGGTAGTTAACTTTAATAAGGATTTTTCACAGCTATCGCCAGATCAATTCATTGAAGATATTCTGCTTGGTCGATTCAAAGCTGAACATGTTGTGATTGGTGAAAACTTTAATTTTGGCTTTAAAGCACAAGGTTCACCAAAATACTTATCAGAGGTTGGGCCTAAGTATGGCTTTGGGGTTTCGATAGTTAAGTTACAAGAAGAGCGTGGATCTACGATTTCATCTACACGAATTAGAAATTTAATAATTGATGGTGAGATTGAGCGGGCAAATGAATTACTAACTAGAAGATTTTATTTAAAAGGTCCAGTTGTACATGGTGAAAAGCGAGGAAGAGAAATTGGATACCCAACTGCTAATCTCGGTTTAGCGCCACTTGCCACAATTCCTGCAGATGGCGTTTATGCCGGTTGGTTAAGTGTTGGTGAAAGTAGATGGGCAGCTGCAATATCAATTGGAACAAATCCAACTTTTCCGGGAGTCAGAGGGAGACAAGTGGAGGCGTATGCAATTGATCAAGTTGGCTTAGATTTATATGATCAAGAAGCAAAGATTGAATTTGGTTTTAGATTACGTGACACTTTAAAGTTTGATGGATTAGCACCACTTCTTGAGCAGATGAAAAAAGATTGTGATCAGGCTAGGGAATTGACCAGTAAATAACGCTCAAATACGCGTGGATTTTAAGTATCAACTACCGCGCTGGTAATCTTGCCTTTACTAAAGCGAGAAAGTGCGCCTTCGTGAATAACACCGAGGCCCTCGTGACAGACAGAAGGAGCAATACAAATGGCATTAACGCCAGAAGTTAAAAAGGAAATCGTAAGTAAGTACGGCTCATCTGCAACTGACACAGGTAGCCCAGAAACACAGGTAGCACTTCTTTCAAAGCGTATTGATGAGATAACACAACATTTGCAGACAAATAAGAAGGATCATCACAACCGTCGTGGTTTGTTATTGATGGTCGGTAAGCGTCGTCGGATTTTGCAGTACCTCGCCAAGACGGATATTGAGCGCTATAGAGCGATTATCGAAAAGCTCGATCTTCGCCGTTAAAAAACAATCAGCAAAAAACTTTATCGCTAAGAGTTTTGGTCCTCGGTAGTGGTTTCCGGAAAACGATTTTCCGTGAACTTCGATCGAAGATCCATTCTCTAGATTTAAAGTGTTGAGAAATGGAGATGACCCATGGAGGGTCAAGATGTGCAATCAGCCGTTGCAAAAATAGACAACGGTAAATTTGGAAAGCGGGAGATCCGCTTTGAAACTGGCCGACTAGCTCGGCAAGCAGCGGGAACAGCCGTTGTTTATTTAGACGATGACAGCATGTTGCTTTCTGCAACTACTGCATCAAAAAATCCGAAGGATCAATTTGATTTCTTCCCACTAACAGTTGATGTGGAAGAGCGAATGTATGCTGCTGGAAAAATTCCAGGATCATTTTTCCGTCGTGAAGGACGTCCTTCTGAGGATGCAATCCTTACCTGTCGATTAATCGATCGCCCACTACGTCCGTCTTTTATTAAAGGATTGCGTAATGAGGTTCAGATTGTTGTAACTGTAATGGCGTTAAATCCTGATCACATGTATGACGTGATTGCGATCAACGCAGCATCAATGTCAACACAATTAGCAGGACTGCCATTTTCTGGTCCTATCGGTGGTGTGCGAGTTGCACTAATCGAAGGTCAATGGGTTGCTTTCCCAAATCACTCTGATTTAGATAAAGCTGTCTTTGACATGGTAGTTGCCGGTCGAATTTCAGATGGTGATGTCGCAATCATGATGGTTGAGGCTGAAGCCACTGTTAAGACAATTGAATTAATAAAGGGTGGCGCAACAGTGCCAACTGAAGAGATTGTTGGCCAAGGACTTGAGGCAGCAAAGCCATTTATTCGCACACTATGTGAGGCACAACTTGCATTAGCGAAATTGGCAGCAAAGCCAACTGGAGAATTTCCAGTTTACCTTGATTACCAAGATGATATTTATGCAGTAGTTGAAAAGGCTGCAAAAGATGATCTAGCCAAGGCGCTGACAATTGCAGGTAAGCAAGAGCGCGAGACTAAGTTAGATGAGATTAATAAGAGTGTTTCCGAGAAAATCACAGCTGATTTTCCAGAACGCACCAAGGAGATTTCAGCAGCGCTTAGATCAGTAACTAAGAAATTAGTTCGTCAAAGAGTATTACGAGATAAAATTCGTATTGATGGCCGCGGATTGCGGGATATCCGTGCATTAACTGCTGAGGTTGAGGTAATTCCTCGAGTCCATGGCTCTGCAATATTTGAACGTGGTGAGACTCAGATTTTGGGTATTACAACTTTAAATATGCTTAAGATGGAACAACAACTAGATACTCTTTCACCAGAAGATCACAAGCGTTATATGCATAACTACAACTTCCCACCATATTCTGTTGGTGAAACTGGAAGAGTTGGATCTCCGAAGCGTCGCGAAATTGGGCATGGTGCATTAGCTGAACGTGCTCTTGTTCCAGTTCTACCAACTCGCGAAGAGTTTCCATATGCAATTCGTCAGGTTTCTGAAGCACTTGGATCAAATGGATCAACTTCTATGGGATCTGTTTGTGCTTCAACAATGTCGTTGCTAAATGCAGGTGTGCCACTTAAGGCTGCTGTTGCAGGTATCGCAATGGGACTTATTTCTGATGATGTTGATGGCAAAACTGAATATGTGGCTTTAACCGATATCTTGGGTGCAGAGGATGCATTCGGCGATATGGACTTTAAGGTTGCTGGTACAAAAGAGTTTGTTACCGCACTTCAGTTAGATACAAAACTTGATGGAATACCTGCATCAGTTCTATCTGCCGCGCTTTTGCAAGCAAAGGAAGCAAGACTTGCAATTTTAGATGTTATGAATCAAGCAATTTCATCACCTGATGAAATGTCACTGCTAGCGCCAAGAATTATTTCGATCAAGGTGCCAGTTGACATGATTGGCGCAGTTATCGGGCCTAAGGGCAAGATGATTAACCAGATTCAAGATGAGACTGGTGCTGATATCACCATCGAAGATGATGGAACTATTTATATCGGAGCAACTGAAGGATCAGCGGCTGAGGCTGCGAAAGCGCAGATTAATGCGATCGCAAATCCAGTGCAGTTATCAGTTGGCGATAAGTTCAATGGTTCAGTTGTGAAACTGGCAACCTTTGGTGCTTTCGTAAACCTTGCTCCTGGTAAAGATGGCTTGCTACATATCTCGCAGATTCGCAAGATGCATGGTGGTAAGCGAATTGAAAACCTTGAAGAGGTAATGAAGGTTGGAGAGAAGATTGAAGTAGTTATTAATGAGATTGACCCTAAGGGTAAGTACTCATTAGTTCCTGCAAATCTTCCTGAGGAAGCTAAGAGCGAGTAATTTGGCAAGAACAGTTCTTCCTAGTGGCTTGCGAATAGTCACTGAAGAGGAAAAATCTGTTCGCTCTGCAGCTTTTGGTATTTGGGTCAATGTTGGCTCCCGCGATGAATCACTTTCAACTGCGGGAGCTTCACATTTTCTAGAACACCTATTATTTAAAGGAACCAAGCGAAGAACATCCTTAGAAATATCTTCAGCACTTGAAGCTGTTGGTGGTGAAACTAATGCATTTACATCTAAGGAGTACACCTGTTTTTACGCACGGGTTATAGATAAAGATTTGCCTCTGGCAGTGGATGTCATAAGTGATTTAATTACCTCATCAATTGTAAAACAAGAAGATGTTGATGCAGAGCGTAAGGTAGTTTTAGAAGAGATCGCTATGCGAGATGATGATCCAAGTGATTTAATCCATGATCTATTTCTTGAAAAATACTATGGGGATACCCCTCTTGGCCGGCCAATTTTGGGCACCGTTGAATCAATTAAATCTATGCAGCGAAGCACAGTATTTAATTACTACAAAAATCGATATCAACCAAGTGATCTTGTGGTTGCAGTTGCTGGAAACTTTAAGCATAAAAATGTTGTGCATATGGTTGAAGATGCTCTTAGTAAAGATGGTTTCTTAGATCAACCAAAGAGTGATTATGCATTGCGAAGCTCTGGGAAAATTAAAGTGCCTGGCAGAGGTGAAGTAACTTTGCTTGATCGTAAAACTGAGCAAGCTCACATAGTTTATGGAGTGCCAAGCGTAGCTAGAGATGATAAGAAAAGGTTTGCCTTAAGTATTTTATCTTCAGCACTTGGTGGCGGAATGTCATCTCGTTTATTTCAAGAGATAAGAGAAAAGCGTGGTTTGGCTTATTCAACATATGCCTACAATCAACAATTTGCAGGTAGCGGAGTTTTATCTTTTTATGTTGGCTGTAAGCCAGAAAAAGCAGAAGAGGCAATTAAAATCATTCAATCTATATTGCAAGATGTGGCAAATAATGGATTAACGGATGAGGAGATCTCTCGTGCAAAGGGGGCTGTCTCTGGAGCGTTAGTTCTTAGCCAAGAGGATACTGGTTCTCGAATGACTCGAATCGGTAAAAGTGAGTTGGTGTATGGACAAGTTCTTAGCTTTGATGAAATTCTGCGTGAGATTGCCGATGTAACACAGGATCAAATAAAGGAAATTGCCCGCCAAATCCTGCCGGAATCTCCTACCCTTGCGGTAGTGGGACCATTTAGATCTACAAGTAAATTTGAGAGGCTGATCAAATGAAGGTTGCAGTATTAGGCGCTAAGGGAAGAATGGGTGCAGAGGCAGTGGCAGCAATTAATGCTGCAACTGATTTAACTCTAAGTGCTGCATTAGATTTAGGTGATTCACTAGAAAAACTAGTTTCAACTGGTACTGAAATAGTAGTTGATTTCACTACACCTGATTCAGTTATGAAAAATCTTGAATTTGCTATCAATAATGGTATTCATGTTGTAGTTGGCACTACTGGCTTTGATGATAAGAAACTTGCGCAGCTTAAAACATTATTGAGTAATCATCCAAAGGTTGGCGCACTAATTGCCCCAAACTTTGGTTTAGGTGCCGTGTTAATGATGCAATTCTCGCAAACTGCTGCAAAATATTTTGAAAGTGCTGAAATTGTTGAGATGCACCATGCACATAAGGTGGATGCCCCATCTGGAACTGCAATTCGAACTGCGCAAATGATTACAGATGCTAGAAAGCAAAGTGCGAAGGCGGCTATGCCTGATTCAACAAAATCTGAGCTACCTGGCGCACGAGGTGGAAAAGTTGGGGATGTGCCGGTGCATTCAATTAGATCTCATGGATATGTTGCTCATCAAGAAGTTATTTTCGGTGACGCTGGCGAGACTTTAACAATTCGCCATGATTCAATAAATCGGGCAGGATTTATGCCAGGAGTACTAATCGGAGTTAGAAATGTTGCAAAATATCCAGGCCTTACCGTAGGTTTGGAAAATTATATGGGAGGTATGTAATGAGTGAGATAACAATGTACGGCGCAGAGTGGTGTGGAGATTGCCGTAGATCAAAGAAGTTCCTAGATGCAAATAACGTTCAATACAACTACATCGATGTTGAAGCAGATGCATCAGCTTCAGAAAAGGTTATTGAAATTAACGGTGGCATGCGATCAATTCCAGTAATTCTATTTTCAGATGGAACACACCTTACAGAGCCATCAGATGCAGCACTTAAGGAAAAATTAGAGTCGCTGAAAGTTCTTTAAAACCAGTTATAAATTGCCGCTGATGTGAATGCGGCTGATATTACAACTACTGGAAATGGTGCTTTGAACTTTAGAGCGACTAGAGCTACTAGTACTCCAGCAAATCTTTGATCAATAACTAGCTCTTTTTTATTAGCAAAGGTTTGCACTCCCACTAATGCGCTAAGTAAAACTATTGGCACTAGTGCATTAATTTTCATAATGCTTGGTCGATTAAGCCATTTTTCTGGAACGCTATGACCGATATATTTATTTAAAAAAGCGGTCAAACTTGCCCCAAGTACTGCAATCCAAATGGCACTCATTTTTTCAATCCAAAAATTACAGCTAGTAGCACTGTAGTAATAATCGGAATACCAGCAGCAGTGATGGGAGTTAGTAGTAAAGCCCATGCAATAGCTACAGCTGAAACAACAAAATGAGTTTTGTTTTTAAGGCGTGGCCAAATTAAACCGCAAAAAGCTGCAGGAACTGCTGCATCCAATCCCCATACAGATGGATCACCAATTGCACTAGCACCTAAAGCGCCAAGGAATGTGAATAAGTTCCAAAAAACATAAACACCAATTCCAGTTATATAAAAACCTCTTCTTCGATCAGCGTCATTTTCCTGCAAGGTTGCAACTGCGGTTGATTCATCAATAGTTATTTGTGCAGCAAGAATTCGATTTAATCCTTTAACTTTTAATATTGGTGCCATTTGTAGTCCATAAAGAGCGTTTCTAAATCCAAGTAAGGTTGCGGTTGCAATTGCACTAACTGCCGAACCTCCAGCTCCCATAATTCCAACTACCGCAAATTGCGATGCACCTGAGAACAGCAAGATTGAGAGCAAGCAGGTTTGCAAGATTGAAAAACCAGCAGTAACACCAGCGGCTCCGAAAGCTGCGCCGTAAAGTCCGACGGTAAATGCAACGCTAAGGGCGGTGCGATCAACCTGAGTTCCCTTTGGATTTACTGACACGCCGACACTTTAATCCAGCCAATCACCAATCACCAAAGATAGGGTCGCAACCATGAGTGATGAGATCATATTTAGAGACGAGATGTCGGTAGAGCTTGTTAAATCAAGTGCAAGTGATGCTGATGTTATTTGGGCAGCCCGTGTTTCTACCGCTGGCGATAAGTCATTGGAAGATGTTGGCGCAGATGCGGCAAAATCTGAAGGTCTTATTAATTATTTAGCACGCGAGCGACACGGCTCTCCATTTGAACATACCTCAATGACTTTCTTTATCTCAGCTCCTATTTTTGTTTTTCGTGAGTTCATGAGACATCGAATTGCCTCTTATAACGAGGAGAGTGGAAGGTATCGAGAATTAAAACCTGTTTTTTACATTCCAAGTAAAGAACGAAAGTTAGTCCAAATAGGTAAAGCAGGCGCGTATACATTTGTTGACGGCACACCAGAGCAGTTTGAAATTACAGTTGCTGCAATTAAAGAAACTTGTAAATTAGCTTATGCAAACTATCAAAAAATGTTAGACGCAGGTGTGGCCCGCGAAGTTGCCAGAGCAGTTTTACCAGTTACTTTGTACTCATCAATGTATGTCACAATGAATGCACGAGCGTTAATGAATTTTCTTTCATTAAGAACTGCTCGCGAAGGATCACATTTTCCCTCATACCCACAACGGGAAATTGAGATGGTGGCGGAGAAAATGGAAGCACATTTTGCCAAGTTAATGCCGATTACCTACGGAGCATTTCAAAAATCTGGCCGCATAGCCCCGTAAATAAGCGGTAGCCTTAACCCATGCAAATCACACCACCATTTGGTCGGCTAATTACCGCTATGGTCACTCCTTTTTCAAAATCAGGTGAAATTGATTGGGCTGGTGTTGAAAAGATTGCGGCACATTTAGTTTCAACAGGACATGATGGAATTGCAGTTAATGGGACAACAGGTGAGGCGCCAACAACCTCTGATGATGAGAAAGACCAAATCATTAAAGTTGTCCGCAAAGTTGTGGGCGACAAAATTAAAATTGTTGCAGGTGCTGGAAATAATGAGACATCACATTCAATTGAGCAAGCACAGCGTGCTGCTAAAGCAGGGGCAGATGGTTTATTAGTTGTTACCCCTTATTACAACAAACCACCCCAAGCTGGAATCGAAGCTCACTTTAGAGCAATGGCAGATGCCACTGATTTACCAGTGATGATGTATGACATTCCTGGTCGTACCGGTGTTGAAATAGAGTCAGATACGATTGTAAAACTTGCAGAACATAAGAATATTGCAGCGTTGAAAGATGCAAAAGGCAATCCGGCTGCGACCTCATGGGTAATAAAACGCTCTTCGATCCCTGTTTATTCTGGCGATGATATTTTGAATCTGCCATTACTTTCAGTTGGTGCAGTGGGATTTGTTTCAGTTTGTGGTCATACTGTTGGCGCAGATTTAAGAATTATGCTCGATGCATGGTTTGCTGGAAATTCTGCCAAAGCATTAGAGATGCATCAAAAACTTCTGCCAGTATTTACTGGAACATTCCGCACACAAGGTGCGATATTAACTAAAGCTGCCTTAAATTTGATGGGCCTTCCTGGCGGATTTACAAGATTGCCACTTGTTAATGCAACTGATGCGCAAATTGCGCAATTAAAGGTTGATCTACAAGCAGGCGGCGTTAAATTAAAATAATTAGATGAATCATCCCCATCCGGGTCTGCCTTACCCTGCAAAGTTAGCTAAAAAAACCCTTCGAATAGTAGCGCTCGGCGGCTTAGGTGAAATTGGCCGCAACATGACAGTGTTTGAGTATGAGGGAAGATTATTAATTGTTGATTGCGGTGTGTTATTTCCAGGCGATGATCAACCAGGTATTGATTTAATTTTGCCTGATTTTTCATACCTGAAAGACCGAATGAATGATATTGAGGCAATATTTCTTACCCATGGCCATGAAGATCATATTGGCGCTGTTCCTTACTTGCTTAGGGAACGTAGTGATATTCGGATTATTGGATCTCAGTTAACACTTGCATTTGTTGCACCTAAATTAAAGGAGCGCCGAATCACTGCGCCAATGACTCAAGTTAAAGCTGGGCAAGTTGAACAAGTTGGACCATTTACCTTGGAATTTGTAACGGTAAATCATTCAATTCCAGATTCTTTGGCGGTTGCGATTAAAACACCTGCCGGGGTTATCTTACATACTGGAGATTTTAAAATGGACAAAATGCCGCTAGATGGCAAAGTAACAGATCTAGAAACATTTGCTCGATTAGGAAAAGAGGGAGTTGATTTATTCTTAGTTGACTCAACAAATGCTGATGTGCCAGGACTGACTGTTGCAGAAAAAGACATCTATCCAGCGTTAAAAGAGGCAATCGATAAGACACCAAGGAGAGTAGTTGTTACCTCTTTTGCATCACATGTTCACAGAATTCAGCAGGTATTAAACGCTGCTAATGAATCAAATCGCAAGGTTGCATATGTTGGCAGATCAATGATTCGTAATATGAAATTAGCTGAAGATTTAGGTTATTTAAAGGTGCCAACTGGTTTAGTAGTTGATTACAAAGATATCGATGCGTTCGGTGACAAAATTGTATTAGTTTGTACTGGCTCACAAGGTGAACCACTTGCAGCACTTTCTAGAATCGCAAATGGTGATCATGAAATCCAAGTAGGCAAAGGTGACACAGTAGTTTTAGCATCTTCTCTGATTCCGGGCAATGAAAAATCTGTTTACCGTGTTATAAATGAATTAACTAGATTTGGTGCTCATGTTGTTCAT
>Ga0255209_1000603_pt1 | contig 10379 bp, 10 predicted proteins | sample Miss_Miss_RepC_8_FD_183026 | JGI IMG/M metagenome (GOLD analysis project Ga0255209, IMG submission 183026) | Freshwater microbial communities from Mississippi River, Louisiana, United States - Miss_Miss_RepC_8d | ecosystem: Environmental > Aquatic > Freshwater > River | place: USA: Louisiana...
CGTGGGTGGGTTCTATCGGATTCACGCAGAGCGTGGGCCGGATGAGAACCTCAATGCCCCCGGTATGAAGTTTCTGCCGCTGCCATTTGATAAGAGCTGCATGCAGCCGGATCAGGCTATCCATCCTGATGCGGCCCCCAATCGGTATTACGTTTACGGAGTCATCGCCCGTCTGGCACTATTGGCAGCATCCCTGGAACTCGAGCAGGCTCGGCCATGACCCGCAGTGTGCTGTTTGTCTGTGACCCGCTTGGCGGGTTCAAGACCTATAAAGACACCACCTTTGCCATGATGCGGGAGTGTCAGCGGCGAGGAATCGAAATTCACACAGCAGAATTGCACGAACTGCGCTCCCGCGCAGATCATCATGGTAGCCGGCTGGAAATCTTTGCCCACCAGATTCGTATCGATCAGCCTCACACACCCATTTGGTGGGTGGAAGATTCGGCCCACTGGCGGCCCGCAAAAGCGTTTGATCTGATTTTGATGCGCAAAGACCCGCCTTTTGATACTCGCTATCTTGTGGCCACGCAGCAGCTCGAGATTGCTCAGCGCGAGGGGATACGCGTAGTCAATTGCCCGCAGGCTTTGCGCAATCATGGCGAAAAGATGGCAGCCCTTGAATTTCCGGAGTTGACACCAGAGACGCTGATCTCTGCAGATCTCAAATCACTGCGAGAATTTGCAACTCACCATCAAAAGATTGTGGTCAAGCCCCTGGATGCGATGGGGGGCATTGGTGTTTTTGTGCTCGCCGCAGAGGATCCCAATCTTCCGTCTGCACTTGAGCTGCTGACGCATCACGGCAGCCAGCCAATCGTGATTCAGCGCTATCTGCCAGCAATTGCTCAAGGTGATAAACGCATCATTGTGATCAATGGCCAGCCCATTGAATCGGCGCTTGCAAGAATTCCTCCGGCCGGACAGTCTCGCGGTAATCTTGCTGCGGGTGGCAAAGGGGTGGTCACAGCGCTGTCGGCCCGCGACCGAAAAATCGCATGCACCGTCGGCGAGGCTCTGGCGCCTCGGGGCCTGCTGCTGCTGGGTTTGGATGTGATTGGCGAGCACTTAACTGAAATAAATGTCACCAGTCCGACTGGTTTTCAGGAAATTCAGGCGCAGTCTGGGATCGATGTCGCCCAAATCTTCATAGAAACAGCGCTGGCCCAATGACATCTTTGATTCTGATTTGTCATGCGCCCTTGGGCCATGCTCTCCACGCCGTAGCCTGCCACGCCTTTGGGCGTTACATCGCAGAGGTCGTGGTCGCCGACATCGCTGCTAACTCATCGCTCGATGATGCAGTGGCCGCCATTGAGGCCGTCTGGAAACAGGAAGGACGGCCCCAGCAGGTGGTGATGCTCGGCGACATCTTGGGCGCCACACCCTGCAATGCGGCCTGCGCATGGCTCAGCCTGCACCCGGAAATCAACGCCTGCGGCCTCACCGGTGTTAGCGTCCCGATGATGCTGAAAGCATTTACTTACCGCGAGCTCGCTCCGCAGGAGTTGGTCGAAAGACTGGCCGACACGATATCGCCGTCTTGCGCGCCCCTTGCTCCCGTCGTCTAAAGGTTGTCATGCCCAAGCAAATCGTCCCTGTCATCAATGCGCTTGGTCTACATCTGCGGGCCTCTTCGAAACTTAGCCAGATGGCAACACGATTTCCCTGCGAGGTCTGGCTTTCGCGCAACGGCAAGCGGGTGAACGCAAAAAGCGTTCTCGGCGTCACGATGCTGGCCGCCGGAAAAGGCACTGAGGTCGAAATTGAAACCACGGGCGAGCAAGAAGATGAAGCCTTACAAGCGCTTGCTGGTCTATTCGCTGCGCGCTTCGGAGAGGAGTCCTAGGCTTGGCGTTTTCAGTTTCCGGAATTTCAGTGGGTCGTGGCATCGCGATTGGCCGGGCCTGGGTGCTCGCGCCCGCCTCACTCGATGTTCCACGGCGTTCCATTGAAGCAGGCCAGGGCCATGCGGAAGTGGAGCGGCTCTACGCCGCAGTCCGCGCCGTGGATGAGGAATTTGAAAAAATGCGGCACGACCTCGGCAATGAGGTGGTCGCTGAGTTACGCGCTTTTCTGGACTTACAGGCTATTGTGCTGCACGACCCGATGCTGATTGAAACCACACGAGATCGAATTCTGTCCGAACAGTGCAATGCCGAGTGGGCCCTTGTGCAGCAATATGAGCAGGTTGCAGAGCAATTCGACGCAATTGAAGACGCATATCTTCGCGAACGCCGTGCGGATGTTCGGCAAATTGTGGAACGTATCCTGAAGGCCATGCGACATCCCGATGGCGGCGTACGGATTAGCCTTCCACAGCCTACAGTCACTGAGTCGGGCCCTGCTGCAGAGCTGCCATGGATCCTTGTTGCTCATGACATTGCGCCCGCCGATATGCTGCTGCTCAAGCAACACTCTTTTGCTGGATTCGCAACCGATACCGGCAGCCCCACTTCACACACGGCCATTCTCGCCCGAAGCCTTGGCCTGCCGGCTGTGGTTGGCCTTCAGACACTGTATGGTCTTATTCAGCAGGGTGAGCCCATCATCATCGATGCAGAAGCTGGCGTGGTGTTGGGCAGCATTGATGCTCCCATCCGAAGCATCTATGAGGTTCGGCAGGCCGAACAGGCGGTGGCCCGCAGCCGACTGACCCGACTCAAGAATGTCGCTGCACAAACGCTGGACGGCCAGGCTGTCGGCCTATTTGCCAATCTCGATCTGCCCTCCGATGCTGCCCACGCGATGGAAGCCGGCTGCCAGGGTGTGGGTCTTTTTCGTAGCGAATTTCTCTACATGAACCGCAACGATCCCCCATCAGAAGAGGAACAATACGAAGCCTATCGGAGCGTGGTGATGGCGCTGAAGGGCCGACCTGTAACCATTCGCACTCTTGACTCTGGTGCCGACAAAGATGTACCTAGCGTATCGGCCCATCGTGATCCTCCTTCTAATCCTGCGCTTGCGTTGCGTGCAATTCGCCTCTGTCTGGCAGAGCCCGAACTATTCATGACGCAGCTGCGCGCGATACTCAGGGCGTCTGCCCATGGCCCCATCAAGTTATTGATCCCCCTGATCAGCGGGCCACAAGAGATGATGTCTGCGAGAAAAATGATTGCGGCTGCGATGGATCAGCTCAAGTTCCGGCAGCAGCCTTTTGATGACAGCATTCCCATCGGGGCCATGATCGAAGTTCCGGCCGCCGCACTGGCGATCGATGGGCTTTTACCCGAGTTGGATTTTGCTTCCTTGGGTACAAATGATTTGATTCAATACACGCTTGCCATTGATCGTGCCGACGGCGATGTGGCCCACTTATACAATCCCCTGCATCCTGCGGTGCTGCGCCTGATCGCAGATGTTATCAAGGCCTGCAATCGACGGGGCACTCCGGTCTCGGTCTGTGGCGAAATGGCGGGTGACCCAGTGCTGACGCGCCTGCTGCTCGGTTTTGGTCTGCGAGAATTTTCAATGCATCCAGCACAAGTATTGGTCATCAAGCAAGAAATTCTTCGGTCGCGGGCCAGTGATTGCAGCAAACAGTCCTCAAAAATTCTGCGGCAAGGCGATCCGATGAAGCTGGCGGCTGCCTTGGCCAGATGGAATCAAGATCGCGACCACATTTCTGGATGAATCCAGCCCTCGCGCAGCGCCACCAGGGTCGCCTGAGTGCGATTTCTTACCCTCAGGGCTCGAAAAATAGCGCTGATATGCACCTTTGCAGTTCCCTCAGAGATTCCCAGTTCAGTGCAAATCTTCTTGGTCGGCTTGCCTTCCACAAGACAAAACAGCACCTCTTGCTGGCGTGGCGTGATGGCCGACGTGGATGCCGGCTGATCGGGCTTGAGCTGGCGGTATGGCTGTATCGGGGCCTCCTTCATCAACAACGAGGTCGGGGGCATCAGGTCTTGCTGCAGTACTAAGCGCTTGGTCACGCCGGGCTCCTTCTTCAGAAAAGTCAATTGATCCGGGGGCAGTATCACCGTCGGCTGACCCAGCAATGTTCAACAAATGCGAACTCAGCGACATTGCCGGCTGCGAGGCCACTAGGCTTTGTGTCAAAGTGTCAACAAATTGACATCCCCCTGCCCAGGCAGCTAACTTTTAAGGCTCACCTCAAAACCCGTTATGGCCATCGCTCCTCCGCCTTTCGATTCGGTCGGACCCATCACACCGCAGACCGCGGACTTTTTAGAGCCTCTGACGCTCAAAAGCGGCCAGTCCTTTGGCCCCTACCAGCTGGTATATGAGACCTATGGCACACTGAATCGAGACCGAAGTAACGCTGTGTTGGTCTGCCACGCTCTGAATGCTTCCCATCACGTTGCGGGCTGCCGCCCCGATGATCCGCAGGCCATTGGCTGGTGGGACAACATGGTGGGACCAGGAAAGCCGGTGGATACTCGTCGTTTTTTTGTCATCGGCGTGAATAATCTCGGATCATGCTTTGGCTCGACGGGCCCAACTTCTCTCAATCCCACGACTGGCGAACCTTATGGCGCCGATTTTCCAGTCATCACTGTGGAAGACTGGGTCCAGGCCCAGGCCCGGCTCGCCGATCGGCTGGGCATCACGCAGTTTGCCGCCGTCATGGGCGGCAGTCTTGGTGGCATGCAGGCCATGCAGTGGTCCATCGCTTATCCCGATCGTCTCCGGCATGCAGTGGTGATTGCCTCCACTGCCAGACTGTCGGCGCAAAACATTGCATTTAATGAGGTGGCCCGCCGGGCCATTGTGAACGACCCCGAATTTCATGGTGGTCACTATTACGCCAAAAATACCGTGCCGAAGACTGGGCTATCCGTGGCCCGAATGATCGGGCATATTACCTACCTCTCTGATGATGACATGGCCGAGAAATTCGGTCGGCAGTTGCGTGGCTCAGATGACTATCGATTCGGCTTTGATGCAGAGTTTGAAATCGAGTCTTATCTTCGCTACCAAGGCGAAAAGTTTTCGACTTATTTTGATGCCAATACTTATTTGCTGATTACGCGGGCACTGGATTATTTTGATCCCGCCAAAGCATGCTCAGGCAGCCTCTCGGAGGCCTTTGCTGGCATCCACTGCAATAATCTGTTGATTTCTTTCACTACAGACTGGCGATTTCCGCCCGAACGCTCTCGTGAAATTGTTGAAGCGTTGCTGGCACAGCGCAAATCAGTGACTTATGCCGAGATTGATGCCCCTCATGGACACGATGCATTTTTGATGAACGATCCCCGGTATCACCATCTGGTGGCGGCCTACTTTGACCGCATCGGCAAGGAGTGTGCTGCATGAAGCGCATTCTTGACCATGGCGGAAAATCCCTGCGGAGCGATCTCGCACAGATTGCAAAATGGGTGGCCCCTCATGCCCGAGTGCTGGACTTGGGCTGCGGCGATGGCACGCTCTTGCATTGGCTAGCTGTCCAACACTCATGTGAAACACTGGGCGTTGAGATCGCTGATGAAAATGTGCTCGCCTGTATCAAACGAGGCGTCAACGTGATTCAAGCCGATATTGACCGAGGCCTTGCCATGTTTGCTCGGGGTCGGTTCGATGTCGTCGTGCTATCCCAGGCCCTGCAAGCCACTCGAGAGACAGAGCGCGTGCTGCGAGAGATCGGTGAGATTGGCCGTGAATGCCTGGTCAGCATCCCGAATTTTGGCCATTGGTCACATGTCACCTCGCTGCTCTCGGGCCATATGCCCGTCAACAAAAGACTACCTTATGCCTGGTACGACACGCCTAATTTTCACTTTGCTACCGCCCAAGACTTTGAAGAACTTCTCACTCGTCTTGGATTTGATATCTTGGATCGTGCTTTTCTGGACGATGATCAGCCAATCAGATTTATGCCAAACCTAAGAAGCACTCTGGCGGTATACCGCTTCCAAAAAAGATCGCCCTAAACAAGGAGGACCCCAGCATGGCCATCAAGACTATCGGCGTTATTGGCGCCGGCACGATGGGCAATGGCATTGCCCAGGCCTTTGCCGCAAAAGACTACGATGTCATCATGCAAGACATTGCTGAGCCCGCGCTCGCAAAAGGCTTAGCAGCCATATCCGGGTCAATGGATCGGCTGATCAAAAAAGGGGCGCTCACCGAAGACGCTAAAAAAACGGCCCTGGCCCACATCTGTACGACCACCAAGGTGGACGACCTGGCCTCCGCAGATCTTTTGATTGAGGCCGCTACCGAGAACGAATCCGTAAAAATTAAGATTCTTCAGGCGGTCGAAAAAGTACTGCGGCCTGAAACAATCATCGCCACGAATACCTCCTCGCTCTCAATCACTCGTCTTGCGGCGGCGACCCAACGGCCCGAACGATTTGTTGGCATGCATTTTTTCAATCCCGTACCGATGATGGCCCTCGTTGAAATCATTCGGGGCCTGCAGACCTCGGAATCCACTGTAACTGCGGTAACAGAGCTTGCCAAGGCGGTTGGAAAAACGCCCATCGGGGTCAAAAATAGCGCAGGATTTGTGGTGAACCGAATCCTTTGCCCGATGGTCAATGAGGCTATTTTTGTCTACGCGGAGGGCTTGGCTTCGGCCGCTGAAATTGATGAGGGCATGAAACTGGGTTGTAACCATCCGATTGGCCCCCTTGCGCTGGCGGATCTCATTGGCCTTGACGTTCTGCTGGCGGTAATGGAAGTTCTGTATAGCAACTTCGAAGATCCAAAATATCGTGCAGCGCCACTGCTGAAGGAAATGGTGGATGCAGGCTACCTTGGCCGAAAGTCTGGCCGAGGTTTTTACAGCTATTAACTCTTGAAACCAGATGCTCTAAGGTCTGCAGTTCCTCCGCTTGGCTTGGCCCTGCTGATGTGGGGCCTGGCAGCAGCCTTTTATCTATTTGGATTTTTTCAACGGGTCACGCCGGCCGCATTGGCCCAAGAGCTCGCTATGGAGCTTGCGCCCACCGCTACCGCTTTGGGCTGGCTTTCAGCAACCTATTTTTACTGCTATGCCGTTATGCAGCTGCCTGCAGGCCTTCTTGCTGATCGATTTGGCCCGCGCCGGCTGTTCATTGCTGCTACAGCAGCCGCAGTCGCCGGAACACTCTTATTCGCATGGGCTGAAACTTTTACTGCTGCTGCTGTTGGCCGCGGCATTATCGGGGCTGCAGCTGCGGTCGGATGGATTGGCATGCTAAAACTTGCGGCACACTGGTTTTCACCGCAGAAATTCGCCTCGATTTCAGGACTATCACTAACCGTCGGCACAGTGGGGGCGGTCTTAGCAGGGTTTCCCTTACGGCTTTTATCGGATGAGTACGGGTGGCGAAATGTAATCTCGGGAAGTGCCGTATTTGCAGCGGTACTACTCATGGTCATGATTTTTGTACTGCGTGATGATCCTGTTGATCGGGGCTACCGCAGCTGGGCGCCAGCCCCTCAGACCGACGATGCGCTCGCAGAGATCTCTTTGAGGGAGTCTCTCCGCACCCTTCCCAGAAAAGATCTCGCACTGCTCTGTCTGGGGCAAACAGCAGTCACGGGAAGCGTTGTCATGCTGGCCGGACTCTGGGGCGTGCCTTTTTTAACGACTCTTTTTGAGATCAGCAGCCGCACGGCGGTCACACTGACTTCGCTTATTCCCGTCGGCTTTGCGGCGGGCAGTCTGGTATTTGGGCCCTGGTCTGATCGGATTGGTCGACGCAAACAGCCTCTTATCGTCGGAACCCTTGGGGTTTTTGTGGGCTTCGTTTTGCTTGCCAGTGGCATTACGCTTTCATCCTTGTGGGCTACCGCAGCACTTCTCTCAATGATTGGAATCAGTTCTGGCTCAATGGTGGTGGCTTTCGCCTACGGAAAAGACTTGGTCGGCGGCCGCCGCACCGCGACCATCACGGCCTTAGTCAATCTCTCAGTCACTCTTGGATCGCTCGGGCTGCAGCCGCTTTTTGGATTTATTCTGGACTGGCGCTGGGACGGGCAACTCGTCAATGGCGTCAGACGCTATGACGCAAATGCCTTTCAGTGGGGCTTCGCGGCCACCGCCTTATGGCTCGGACTCACCACGATTGCCCAATGGAAAACTCGAGATGTAGTCAGTCCCGCCAAAACGCTGGGATCAGCATCACCAGCAGGGTGAGCAATTCAAGCCGGCCCAGCAGCATCGTGATTGAGCATATCCAAAGCTGCGGGCTCGAGAGCCCAGCGTAATTCCCTGCAGGTCCTACCTCACCAAGGCCGGGCCCAAGATTATTCACGCTGGCCAAAACCGCACTCACAGCGCTGATCGGGTCCATACCAGTCATGAGCATCAGAAAAGACATCACCATTACCGTTGCACCGTAAAACAGCATATAAGCAAGAATGGCAAAAATCACCTGATTGCTCACTGGTGACCCCCCAAGCTCCACGGGCCGCACCAAACGCGGATGAATAATCTGTAACAACTCACGCTGGGCCTGCTTGAACAAAAGAATTAAGCGAATCATTTTGATTCCTGATCCTGTCGAACCCGAGCAGGCAGCAAAAGCACTCAAAAAAATCATGAACCAGGCCGTAAATGGTGGCCAAAGCCCGTAGTCCTGGGTGGAGTATCCGGTGCCAGTCGCCACCGAGACGGTATTGAATAGGGCATGGCGCAATGACTCCAACAAGGTGGGATAGCTGCCCTGAAAAAATAGAAAAGCCCCCACCATGCAGCTACCCACAAGGCAGGTGATCCAGAACCAGTGGGCCTGAATATCGCGGAGATAAGGCTGAATCGATAGGCGCTGAATGGCCACCGCGTGAGAGACAAAATTCACGCCGGCCAGCAGCATGAATACGACTGCCACCAATTCAATGAGCGGGCTATCAAAATATCCAATGCTGGCGTCATGGGATGAAAGGCCCCCCAAGGACATGGTCGACCCCGTATGAATAAATGCATCAAAAGCGCTCATCCCGGCCCACCAGTACGCAAAGAAACAGGCAATCGATAAATACAAATAAATGCCATATAACAGCTTGGCAGTCTCCGCAATTCGTGGGGTGAGCTTGCTGTCCTTAATTGGGCCGGGCATTTCGGCCCGATAGATCTGCATTCCACCAACACCCAAGAGCGGCAAAATGGCCAGCGCAAGAATCAGAATGCCCATGCCGCCAAGCCATTGCAAAAAAGAGCGCCAGACCAGAATAGACCCCGGAAGACCATCAAGACCAGTCAATACAGTTGCGCCCGTAGTGCTCAGTCCAGATGTCGCCTCGAAATAGGCCTGACTAAAACTAAGCTCAGGAAATAGCCGCAGAAAAGGAATCGCTGCAACGACTGGCAGCGTTAGCCAGACCAGGGCCACCAGCAAAAAACCCTCTCGTGGATAAAGCTCCCGGCGATGCCACCATGTCAATCCGGTCAGCATGGCCCCCACAACCGCTGAAATCAGCATGGCCTCTCCATAAACCAAGGCCAAAGGCTCATCATTTGCAGCCGCAAAGCCCCAGGGCAAAAGCAGCGTAAGTGAGAACAAGCCGATTACCATGCCCAAAATTCTTAAGACCGAAAAAATGGGGCGATCTAACTCGATTCGGGAGTCCTGGGTGGGTTCCACAATAAAAAGGGGGCTGGTCAACCAGCCCCCTAAGATACACCTTCTCTTTTTCGGATGTGGGCCTAGCGATACAACACTGTCGGCAGCCACATGCCAATGGCCGGGAAAACATAAAGCAGCACCACGGCGATCACCTGTATGCCCATAAAGGGCAGCATGCCTGCGAAAATTTGGTTAAGCGTGACATGCGGGGGAGCGACACCTTTTAGGTAAAACGCAGACATTGCCACCGGCGGAGATAAGAATGCCGTCTGCAGGTTGAGCGCCACCAAAAGCCCAAAGAACAGAGGATCAATTCCGAAATTATCCAGAAGCGGGATAAAGATCGGCATAAAGATCACAATGATTTCAGTCCACTCTAAAGGCCAGCCCAGCAAAAAGATAATGACCTGGGAGAGAATTAAAAACTGAATCGGCGTTAAGCCAAGGCCCAATACCCACTTCTCGACAAGCTCCTGGCCGCCCAAGAGGGCAAAGGCGGCGGAGAAGATCGAGGAGCCCACAAAAAGCCAGCAGACCATGGCGCTGGTCTTGCCCGTTAAAAAGACCGACTCTTTCACGACGTGGTAGTTCAGCCTGCGATAGGCGGCGGCCAACAAGGCCCCGCCTATCGCGCCGACGGCGGCCGCCTCGGTGGGTGTGGCCAGGCCAAACACGATCGAGCCCAGCACCGCAAGAATTAGCACCGCCAATGGGAAAAATGAGCCCAAGAGCATTTTGAAAATCTCAAGCCTTGCCCAGGTAAATATGGCGTAAAACGCAACACCGAGCGCCGATCCGATCCCCAGCATCCACCAATACCAATTCGGTGCAGGCTGCCGCTCTGCGGGCGGAGCA
>Ga0255209_1000609_pt1 | contig 10285 bp, 6 predicted proteins | sample Miss_Miss_RepC_8_FD_183026 | JGI IMG/M metagenome (GOLD analysis project Ga0255209, IMG submission 183026) | Freshwater microbial communities from Mississippi River, Louisiana, United States - Miss_Miss_RepC_8d | ecosystem: Environmental > Aquatic > Freshwater > River | place: USA: Louisiana...
TTATGATAAAATAACAAAAATTGTCAAAGGATTTTATTTGATTGACCAAGATGCACCAACTCCATTTATTATAATAGATGAAAATAATATACCTTCTTATTTTGAAAAACTTATAGTGAATACTAAAAATAATACAATATCAATTGTACAACCAACTATAGAAGAAATAATTGCAAAAATTAAAATTGAAAAATTACAAGACATTGATTTAATTAAAAAACAAAAACTTTATGAACCATTGCAATATAAATCTTATATACTGCATGGTAGTGAAAAGGCACAAACTAATATTATAGGTAGGTTATTATCAGTGTATGAAAATAATGAATGGCTTGATATATATGGCAATAATATTGAATTTACAAAAATTGAATTTCAGGAAATTAGAAATTTATTTGATGATCGTTCTTTGTTTGTATATAAAACTGAAGCAACATTAATAAAATTAATTTATAATGCAACAACAAAAGAAGAACTTGATAATATCAATATTCAAAATTCCTTTAATAATATTAATAAAATTGAAATTTAAAGTATATGGCAAATAAACAAGTAATAACCCTTGAAAATAATGATGATTATATTCATTTTACAGGTGACCATTCAACAGAAATTATATTTTTTATAATTGGTGATGATAGTGTTTTTGGAACTGGCGAATTAGTGGTAATTACAGGTACATACCAAGATGACATATTTACGGAACTTACTACACAAAAAGATTTAGAAGGGAACATTCAAACAATTAAATTTTCAGATAATTACAGTTTTTCTTATCAAGAAAAACAAAATGGTATGATTTGGTATGGAATTAAACTTATAAATGCAGGTGGAACGAGTATTAAGGTATATATTAGTAATGGTAAAACAATAAAAAGTAATAAACCAGTATTATGAATAGAGGTATTATTTCAGGTGGTGTTTTTGGCAATAATGGTGGCACTATGGTATTTTTTTGGGATCCACTTGCAACAAAAGGGCAGTTTGGTTATCAAGAAATTCAGGCTAGTGTAAAAAAAGCAGGGGCTTATAATATTATTAATAACCCTGTTCAAACAACAATAGATGATGTTCCACAAAACACTTCAATAGGTACAACAATTGCGTTTATTGACAATGGAACGGGGTGGAGCATTATTAGCCAAACAAATCAACAGGCGAAACGGACAGCCCCTTCTTCTGTTGCAGATGAAACAGAGTTAAATGCTACCTTTCCAATTCCTGAAAATCACACTGAACAATACTGTTATGTACAGTCAACAAATACATATTGGACGGTCAAATTACAAGGTTTAGTTTGGGTTTGGTATAACACAGGGGAAGCAACAATTGATAATGCCTACTCTAAGCCAGAAACTGATGACCTTTTGCTGGCAAATTCAACGACAGATAGAGATAGAAACAACCATACTGGAACGCAACTGGCTTCAACTATTTCCGACTTTGATGCGGAAGTGAGTAATAATATCGATGTTTCTGCTAATACCTCTGCAAGACATACACACGCTAACAAGACATTACTTGATACATACACACAAACAGAGGATAATTTAGCGGATGCGGTGTTAAAAAAGCACGAACATACCAATAAAACCATTCTTGATGCAACGCAAGAAAGTTTTACAACGGCACTTAAAACAAACTATGATACGGCTTATACACAAAGTCATACACATTCAAATAAACCTTCTCTTGATTTAGTTTCCGGAACAAACACAGGTGATGAGACTACACTTTCTATTCAAACCAAAAGACCATTAAAAACAATTGCTTCAAAATCATTGGAAGGAAGTGGGGATGTAAGTTTAACCAAATCCGATGTAGGACTAAATAATGTTATAAATATTGATACATCAACTACACAAAATATTACCGATTTTACGGATAAACGATTTATTACTGACGCTCAAACAACTGTATTACAAAATACATCAAATACAAACACAGGGGATGAAACAACGGATACAATAAAAACGAAACTAGGAGTTGCCTCAACTTCTACAGATGGGTATTTGACATCTACAGATTGGAATGTTTTTAATAATAAACAAAGTGCCATAGGATATACCCCTGAAAACATTGCAAATAAAGTAACAACATTTTCTGCAACGCCAACTAACATAAATTACATAACAGAAAAGCTTGCAAAAGATAGTCTTGATTCAAAGGCGGATGCAAGCAATGTTTATACAAAAGCTGAAACACAAATAGCACTTAATCAAAAACAAAATACAAGTGAAAAGGGGCAAGCAAATGGCTATGTACCATTAGATGCACAAGGTTATATTGACAACCAATATCTAAGCCCTTCCGCCAAAATTATACAAGTAACCGTGGCAAATGAAACTCAAAGATTTGCTTTAACGGTTGCAACTGTGCAATATCTTGACCAAGTCAAACAAACAGATATTGGGGAGGTTTTTCAAGTTATAGATGTTAATAATTTAAATAATGCAAGTGGTTACCAAAAAATTGAAGGTTCTATTGATTGGAGTAATTTGCAAAATATACCAAGTGATATATTTTACAAAAATACCAACACAACTGATAACATTACAGAAGGAACGGCAAAATTTACAACGCAAGAAGACATTGACAAATTAGCAGGAATTGAACCGAACGCAACAGCAGACCAAACCGCCGCAGAAATAAAAACATTGTATGAAAGTAATTCAAATACAAATGCTTTTACAAATGCGGAAAAAACAAAACTTACCGGAATACAAGCAGGTGCTGAAGTGAATGTGCAAGCAAATTGGAGCGAAACAAATAATACACTAGATAGTTTTATCCTTAATAAACCTACGCTTGGAACTGTTGCAAGCAAAAATGTAGGCACTGCAATTGGTAATATTCAAGAAAATGGTGCAATTCTTGTCGCTTCACAAACAGTTGAAACTGATGCTAGTGGAAAATTTATTACAGTTGCAAAAAATACTGCTGACAATCAAGACTTTGAAACATCAACAGCTAATATAAAAATGAATGGTACTGTTTCGACTGGTGTTTCAAATAATATTTCAAGAGCAGACCATATTCATCCATCAGACACTTCAAAAGTTGATAAAACACAAACAATCGCTGGAAATCAGTTGAACGGTAACATAACAATAGACCAAATAACTGGCATATCAACAAATGGATTTTATAAAAGAACAGGCACTAATACTTATACTGCTTCACAAGTATTTGATGTAGATGTTGCAACAAATGCAAACATAGCAACTTCAAAAATACAACAAGGCACAATAACACCAGTAAGCAGTTCGCCTGCAAACTCTGATTCACAAGAAACTATAAACAATAAAGTAATTGGTTTAATTAATTCAGGTTCTAGTTTAATAACAACAATTGGAAATGTACCAACTAGTCGTGTTATTGGCACAGCTTCTGCAACTGTTGACAATTATGCAATAGCAGTATTAAATCAAACAGCGACTGGTTTAACATTTACATTGCCAACGCCAACAAATACAAGCATAGGTAAAACTTTCACTGTTATTTGTAATTCAACAGCAAGTTTTGTAATGTATGGAATAACGATTGATATTAATACATATGCAACTTTTACTTGGAATGGAAGTTCTTGGAAGGCTGAATCAACAGCAAAACAAACCGCCGCAGAAATAAAAACATTGTATGAAAGTAATTCAAATACAAATGCTTTTACAAATGCGGAAAAAACCAAGCTTGCAGGAATACAAGCAGGTGCTGAAGTGAATGTGCAAGCAAATTGGAGCGAAACAAATAATACACTAGATAGTTTTATCCTTAATAAACCTACGCTTGGAACTGTTGCAAGCAAAAATGTAGGCACTGCAATTGGTAATATTCAAGAAAATGGTGCAATTCTTGGTAATTTAGAAGTTGTTGAAACGAACGCAAGTGGTCAATTTATAACTGCAACAAAAAATACAGCATTTAACAAAGACTTTGGAAACACAGCAGGTACTGTTACACAGGGGAATGATGCAAGACTTGGTACGAAAGATATTGATGAGACTAGTATTGGAAATAACAAAATACAGGTTTACAACTCAACAAGTGGAAAACTCGAATACCAAGACTTGCCAATAGGCTCAACAAACCTTTCAATCGCAAATAAAACAGCAACAACACTTGATATTGCAAGTGATACAGGAAGTGATGCCACAGTTCCATCAGCTACAACAACCGAAGCAGGTTTGTTAAGTTCAACTGATAAAACAAAACTTGACGGAATACAAGCTGGTGCTGAAGTGAATGTGCAAGCCGACTGGACGCAAAGTGACAATTTACAAGATGATTTTATTAAAAATAAACCAACGCTTGGCACGGTTGTAAGTAAAGATGTAGGAACTGCAATTGGCAATATTCAAGAAAATGGTGCAGTTCTTGGAAACTCTGCAATAGTTGAAACGGACGCCACAGGTAAATTTATTACTGCTTCAAAAAACACTGCATACAATAAAAATTTTGGAACTACAAACGGCGAGGTTGCAAGGGGAGACGCCTCTTATTTAAAAGCAGATACTTACAATAAGACAGAAATTGCAAGCAACCTTGCCTTAAAACAAAACACAAGTGAAAAAGGACAGCCCAATGGTTATGCACCGTTGGACTCGCAAGGTTATATTGACAATCAATATCTTAACCCTACTGCTAAAATTATACAAGTTACAGTTGCAGACCAAACACAAAGATTTGCATTAACAACAGCCACTGTGCAATATCTTGACCAAGTTAAACAAACAGATATTAATACTGTTTTTCAGGTTATAGATGTTAATAATTTAAACAATGAAAGTGGTTACCAGCAAATTGAAGGTTCTATTGACTGGAGTAATTTGCAAAACATACCAAGTGATATATTTTATAAAAATACCAATACAACTGACAATATCACGGTAGGGACTGTAAATAAATTTACAACACAAGCTGATATTGACAAGTTGGCAGGAATTGAACCTAATGCAACGGCAGACCAAACAGCCTCGGAAATTAAAACATTATACGAAAGTAACAGCAATACAAATGCTTTTACAGACGCTGAAAAAACAAAATTATCACAACAAAGTGGTACAAATACTGGCGATGAAACTACTTTATCTATTCAAACTAAGCGACCTTTAAAAACAATAGAAGGTCAAAGTTTAGAGGGTTCTGGTAATATTGATTTAACTAAATCAGATGTAGGGCTTGGCAATGTAGATAACACAAGCGATGCAAACAAGCCAGTATCCACGGCTCAACAAACTGCTTTAGATGCCAAACTTGCCAATGCTAGTAATTTATCAGATGTTGCAAATAGACAAATAGCTCTTGACAATATTACTAATGTTGCATCTGCTACAAATGAATATGTTTTAACTAAAGATACAGCTACAGGTAATGCTATATTTAAGCAAAGTGGTGGTGGTTTTGATAGTATTGCCATTGGTACAATTCTTGCTTTCACTACCGTAGTACCAAGTGATTGCTTGGCATTAAATGGTCAAACGGTATTAGTAGCAAATTATCCAGACTTGGCGACTGCAATGCCTAGTTGGGTTTCAGGTATAAATATTAATATTCCAAATTATAGCGGATATTTTTTCCGTGCATATGGTGCAAATACAGATGGTACAACCTCTGGTGCATTATTAACAAAGCAGGGTTATGCAACTGCTCGTCCAACGACATCATTTATAACATCTACAGACGGAAGTCATTTCCACTCAGAGGAGGGGGTTGCAACCCAAACCATCGAAGGTGGGCTGGGTAATCAAACTGTAAGCGGGGGTAGTACAACAAACAATACAGGAACATCTGGTTCACACTCTCATACAATTACAGGTGGTGGTGATTCTGAAACCCGTCCAAAAAACATTGCATTAAATTATGCTGTAAAAGCAAAGGCAAAAATACCTTTACAAAATGAGCTTGTTGCAGGAACTAATATAAGTTTAGTTACTAATCAAGTAGGTAATACACTCCAAACTACAATTAATGCAAATGGATTTGTCGGTTTTACAGATTTGTCCAACCGTAATTATTTTGACAATAGTAATTTCAACTCAAACCAAAGAGGTACTACTTATATTACAATAAGTAGTGGCAATGAGATGATTTGTGCCGATGGAATGGTTGTAAGAAGACAAGATGGCTCAACAAATAATATAACATCATCCGTACAGATGTCAAATGGAGTTAATCTTTTAAAAGTGCAAAGAATTGTTGGTGACATCAATGTGCAAACTTTTGGTGTTATGCAAGTTATAAACAGTAATATTGTTCAACAAGTTTTTGCAGGAAAGAATGCAACTATATCATTTAAAGCTTTACATGGTGCGAATTATTCTTCTGCAACACCAATACAATGTAAAGTATATGGCAGTACAGTGGCATTCGATTTAACAGGAAAACCAAGTGGGTTTGCAGGTGGAACATTGCTTGGCAGTTTTGTTTTACCATCAATTAATACAAGCATTTCAAGTTTTAATTTCTTTTGTGGTGTTGACTCTACTATTAAAACAATGTTAGTTGTTTGGGAACAAATCACTCCTATTGGAACAGCTGGTCTAATTGATGGATTTTATTTAGGTGAAATTAAAATTGAAAAAGGTTTGGTTGCAACGCAATATTCATGTTTACAAGATGTAGAATCACACTTACAGTCTTTATGGACTTTTGAAAGAAAGCAAGGTGTTAATGCAAATGCAAATACAGGCGATGTTGCTTTTGCGGACGGTACAACTATAGCAAGAATGCCAATAAGGTATATGAGGAAATGGAAAACACCAACTATAGTAGTTAGTAGACAAAATGCACTTAACTTACTTAAGAATGGCACGGACCAGTCTTCAACAGCTATTGCTTTTGTAAACCCACAAAGAGACAATGTTAGAGTTGACATTACAACAACTGGATTAACGGGTGGCGAAGCAATGATGCCAGCTTTTGTAGCGGCAACAGATTTTTTTGAAATACAAGCATTTTATCATACTGAAGGATTATAATTATTTTTTTAAAAATGGCTAGAAATAAGTTTGGAATCTCACGAGTTGATAAAGTTGGAATTGTTATAGATGATGAAACAGGTGTTGAGTATAATTATTATATGCTGTACATCAAGGAAGATGAGAATGATACAGAGTATAAACAAATTGAAAACAATACAAGGTTTATCAATTATATAAAGTATGATTATATAGAAGAAAATAAAGACAAAGGTATTTTTGAATATACCGAAAGTTATCTATTTCACAATGCTTACAAAGCAAAATACAAAGAAATAGAGTTATTTAAGCAAACTACTTTGAATACTTGTATTTTAAGATTAATACAAGATAACATTCCTGTTTTTGAAGTCCAAACAACAGTAGATGAAGCACAAAATGTATTTCTTAACAAAAGAAATCAAATGACACCATTTTATTATTTTATAAGAAATGAAAATATTACAATTAAGAATATTCCACTATTTGTAGCAGATGAAGGTTACAATTTATGTGAGGATTACAGAACAAAAAGAAATTATGTTGTCAATAGCATTTTATTAAAAAAACTTGCAGATTGTAAAACAGTAGAACAAATTGAAAGTATAGAGTTCGTAGAAGGTCAAGAAATAATTTTGGCAGGTGAAATATTTATATTATCGCCATTAATTATACCTATTGAAAAAACTCCAGAAATGAATATTGTACCTACAGAAACAACACAAGAAAATTAATTTTAATCGGAAATGAAGGAATTGCAAACGCATAATTTACCAGAAATTGGTGGACTATTTTTTTCAAGTACATACAACAAAGGTTTTAAAGATTATGTGCGTATTTTAACGCAACTTTTCACATTTTCAAAATATGACCATTGCGCGACATTAATACAATGTCCAATGGAATTAAATGGTAAAATTATAAAAGATTATCAAAATAAAGTTATTAAAAAAAATAATGTTCCAATGCAATGGAAAGGTGGTGAATATTATGTTTTTGAGGCACTTGTTGGTTTAGGTAATATTGTTAGAACATTTGATGAATTTTTAGAAAGTTTACAAAGTCCAATACACAAAAGAAGTCTCACACTTCATTTGCAAGAATACAAAGAATTAAATAATGAGGGGACATTTAAAATATATACTCCGAATGATGAAAATTTAAAAAAAGCATTTTTAGATATATCTTCACAACTTGGTAAACCATACACTAGTATTTGGGCTGGTTTTTCTGCTTTTGATAAAATATCATTTATACAATGGTTAAACAAAAAATGTGGAATTAGAATTAAACCACCAATAAAAAAAGCCAATTTTTGTTCGGTTAGTATGCGTATTAATATACAAGTATATATGAATGAAGTCATCACAAAAAATGAAGCTATGTTAATGTCACCAGAAGAAGTTCGTATTGAAAATATTCAAATAAGAAAATTTCCTCTTGAGCAATGTATTTTAGAGTTGGAAGATGGAATACCAATTGCATCTAATATTAAATATATTACAATACAATGATATATTTTTTACCACTTATATTTGTTTTTTCAAGTTTTGCAAGCAATGATGTAGCTTCACACCATTTTACCCGATTGGATAAAATGGTACTTGGCAACCGTTTTCATTTTGGTATTGGTTTTGATTTGTTTGAAACGCAATATAAAACACAAAGATATGAATTTGATAAATATGAAGCATTTAAAAATCCTCTTGACCATGTAATTTCAAGAATTGCTTGGAATTTTTCGTACAGAATAACAGAGAATGCACCTTTTTATATTGGATTTAGAACAAATAGAGGTATAAATTTTCCTATTCAAGAATGGGTGTACGATACCGTTGCAAAGCAAAAAATTAGAATTGATATAAAATCGGAAGCGGATAGCGTATATCTTGCCACTGCCGTTCATAAAAGAATTTTACCTTTTGTAATTGCAACAAGATTACAAAACAAATCAATAATATACCAGAATAATGGTTTAAATTTTATTGCAAACAATTTAAGTACAATGTATGGTTTTGGTATAGCAACGCCACTTGGAAACAAAGGAACAATATCTTTTACCTATTATTTGCCAAACGAAAAATTTAATACAAAAAGAATGTTTGGTGTTAGTATTAATTATTTCTTAATTTAAAAATGTTAAAAAAAATAAAATCATTGTTAAGTTTGGAAAAATTATTTCAAGGATTGCTACATAAAGGTTTTATTACTATATTAACTATAATAGTGGCATATTCATATTCGCAATTTTTAAAATTAAAACATGAAGTATCAAAAATACAATTTGCCATGCATTCACAATCAAAAGACTATGCAGTAAGATTTACAATATCGTTGAATGAATTACATGCAAGATTAAAAAGTTTAATAGAAAATAATTGTGACAAGGGTGTATATTTAAGTTATTTTTCTTCAGACGATAAAGATGGTACTTGGTTAGCATTAGTTTCAAATCATCAATTATTAACAAGTCAAGATAGTAATAATGTTGAGAATATAATGCAAAAACATACCACAAGTGAACAAGAAAAAACATCATTAAAGAATGTTTTAAATTTTGCTAAAATGGCAACACTCGTAGTTAAACAGCAAGATTTCAATCCAATATATACAGCAAAATATCCAATAGGTAATCTTGATAATGGAATAGACCCAACATCATTAGCTTTTTTCATTCAAGAATTAGAATATGGTAAGCCATTACTTATAACTGAAAAACATATTGCAAAATATCCATGGTTAGGTCGTATTTTTGGTGGTATGTTATTAGATAAATTTAATTTTACAGATAAAGTCACTGTTTATGTATATTCACTTTACTCAAAAGAGCAATCGGAAAAAAGAGTAAGATTTTTAACTTTATTATTTACAAACCAAAACAATATTTGTAAAAATGATTATAATATGTTACGAGTATTTGAGAATACAAAAAATACTTTGAATGAATATAATGTTTAAATTTTTTTATTAAAATATGGCCTTAATTGAACTTCTTACAAGTGGCGTTGGTGGTTTTGGCTTGGGAATGGCAAAGACTGTGTTGTCAAAAGTAGTAGATACTATTAAAGATATGTGGATTGCGAAAGTAAATAGTCAAAGTGAGGAAAGAATTAAAGATAAAGAGTTAGAGGTACAAAAAGTAATATCTTCAACACAAAATGCCAATCTTTTGATTGAACTTGAGAAAGAAAAAATTCAATTAAGAATTCAGGAACAAAATTCTAAAAATGAATATTTGAAACTTTTACAACAAAATGATACATTTTATGAAAATCCAAACAATTCAAAAGCAATAAACATAGTGAATTTTTGGCGAGGTGCGACTAGAC
>Ga0255209_1000618_pt1 | contig 10206 bp, 7 predicted proteins | sample Miss_Miss_RepC_8_FD_183026 | JGI IMG/M metagenome (GOLD analysis project Ga0255209, IMG submission 183026) | Freshwater microbial communities from Mississippi River, Louisiana, United States - Miss_Miss_RepC_8d | ecosystem: Environmental > Aquatic > Freshwater > River | place: USA: Louisiana...
GACGATGACGACGATGACGACGATGACGACGATGACGACGATGACGACGATGACGACTCTGTATCAGAAGAATCATCCGATGACGAGGAAGACGATACTGAATTCTTTGTAGTAGTATTACTAACCATTGGTACAAATACAGGTACAGACGGTTCTTCAACTACCGATGATGGAACATATGACGTTACTGGTTTCACCGGAATATGAATCGGTCTAAAAGAAAAAGTGTCATAATATAACATGGTTTCATTTATATTTTCAGGAATAAAAGAGTAAGAATTGTAGAGACATGGAATGATGACGGATGTCGATGTCGATGTCATTTGATATGCAATGTCGCACAAGAGACACAACGATTATATTATACTCACGATTTATCTTTATGCGTCTTATTTTCAAAAAACTCTTTCGATAGTATTTGCTTCTGTTCTTCAATTTCGTTCAACTGTTTTTCTTGTTGAATGACGTATTTCATATATTCTTCCAATTCACGTAGCGTTGTATCAGAAAGTTTTGAAATATTTACGAATACACCATTTTTATTCTCGTTGATTTGTGTTTGTTTGTTGTGTAATATACGTAAAATTTCGGTCTGATGAACAACGGGCATATTTTCTATACCATCTTTTAGGGTCATTAAGTAGTTTGTTTTTGTTTCGACTTGTTGTGCTATATTTTGTAACTCGTTCATTGCAGTAAGACTTGCAATAAGCGGAACAGTAGAAGATGATTGTGAACTATTTAACTGTTCAGAACGAATAACTGTCGTCATTTTACAAATAAAACATAATGAAACTTTATACCCTTTCAAGATGCACAGTCCAGTATTATTCTAATCTTATCAAGGTGATTTTGCATCGTTCAACATTGCAATAATGGTTACATGGGTGTCGTGAAGAACAAACCTGCGTCCAATGATTTCAACTGTCAAAATGTCATTCTCTTCAATCCGAGAGAATAGTTCGCTGTTTTTCATATTCATATCTCTCGATAGGAAAACTTCAATGGGCGAAACGCACCCGGGGCGTAAATGCATTGCTCCTGCCCGTATACCTGCTTGTGTGATAGTTCTTGCTACACATTTGATGATACTGTGTTCATCTGGAAAACAAATGAGACAATCTGCTAGGATATCGAATACAATATTCCCAGCCATCAATGTTCCGCATGAGTAATTTATAATTGACAATGATTCAGGACAGATGTATCCTTCTATTGAACAACGCCCTTCAACTTGGTTCGCAAGCTCTTTCGTAAGAAGTTGTTTGACGTCGACGCCATGTTTTATCCTATAAAATGGTACAGTAACCCTCCGTTTCACTTGTTGTTTCGTAAATAGATTCGGGTCGCAGTAATTCGTCATCGCTCCTTTTGTATCATTACACGGTGACACGTCCGTTATAACTTGCGTCGGTTGATGTTCAGGTGCATTTTTGACTTCATTCAATGGAGGTTGTTGTGATTTCTTTCTTGGACGAATCATTTTTTTTACAGACGAAGTTGACACACATGCTGAAGATGCCATTACAACGAATGAATGATATATGAATTCTAGTTTTACATTTATATCTTTATCAATTTTATTCAGATATAGTCACATATGACGACATCGAATCCATGCGTCGTTGTCGCAGCATCGACAATTTGAAGCGGACCTGCGCATCCGTAGATGGTTCCAGACTTCACGAATGCATCGCATTCCTCTTTTGTCGCATGAGGCGGAATTGGTTGTAGCGTATCCTTGAATACACCATGACGTAATATACGGCAGTTAAAGTCGTTATGTTTCACCACGAATGGTTGCTGACAATGAAGACACGTGAAGATATAGTCCATGACAATAATACGAATATACAATATTGTTTATACGTTTACAATATCGTATGAATTTATTTTACACCAATTCACCAATTACCGAAATCGCATCGTCTCCTATCTCGTACCGTTGACCAATGACGCGAACACGAATCTCTTCTTCTTCTTGAAGACGTGTAAAATCGGCACGATCGTAATGATGATCGCGTGCAATAAAAACGACAACAGGTGATTTCGGTTCATTCAATGTGGCGCGAATACCTGCGAGACTTATGTTTTTAATCACACATGAAAATACAACACCTTCGACGAGAGAACATGCTAGACATTCATAGACAACATCAAATATGGCGTGTTTTCCATATAAATAACCGTTGGAGTATGTCAGGATTTTTACACTTCCAGGACGGATAAAACCTTCCGCCATACACTTTCCTTCTACGATTTTCGAGAGAATATGCTCCAACGTATCTTTTACATTCTGCCCAATGATTCGGAAAGGCACTTGTAGTTTTCGTGTAAGGAGGATGGTGGTGTAGATGCCTAATTTTGGTTTGGCTTGGACGACACCTCCACCTCCTCCAGCAGCAGCAGCAGTTGCCGCTCCTGTTGCATTTATTGGATTCGCGTTTTCTACTTGCATTGCGTATTTTGAATTCGTTGCTGTATTCACATATAGTTACTATATACTTTATTTCTCAATATACAGTTTTTCAATATTACACAATGTTGCTTCAGAAGGTGTGAAAAACCATTTACGTCCATTCACGCGGTTATGGTTTAGTGTCCGTAACAGAAACTCTTGAAATACACACAATTCCCGTTGCGTTCTGTGTTTCGTGTTTTCAATAGTTAATTTATATTCATCACCAGATGTAGCTGAATTCAGAGAAAGAATAGAATTAATAATTGTGATTGTCTCTGTTTTTCCTGACTGATCACACCTGGCACCTTTGTCACGTTTCTTCGACATGACTTTAACCTTGAAAATCAAGTATTCTTTCTTGAAAAATGAGATGAAACCAATCACCATGTTGATATTTTGAATATGTTTTGTTTGATATTCATCTAAAATAAGTTCATAATCACGTTCATCTTCTGGTTCAGCAATCCGCCATTCTCTCGTTTCATATGGTAACACAACTAATGCATATGTTGGTTCTTTCTTTTCATGGAATAAGAGTAGTCCTAAATCTTGTGGCGATGAACTATTTGCTGCGTTTCCGTTAACTGCAGTACTGGTTCGACGTCCGACTAATGGTCTTATAATAAGTTGGTTACGATAATAGTTCAATAACATTCGTTCGAACGGTATTAGTAACTGAACCATTGCTACGTTTCCACTACTACTATTTCTACTATCACTCACTTCCATTGAATAATTGTTTTTTTGATACAAATAATTCACTAACCGAAGACTATCACTGAAAAACAAATGCTCTAAAAGATTTGCAATAATGAGGTTGTGTAATTCTTCTTTTGTAATTTGAAATTCTTCTGTTTGAGAGATTTGGTCGATAACTTTTCCACAATAATAATACCATTCATCTTGTTCTTTGGTCGGTTTATCATACACAGTTAAACATGTTTCAAATGTATTGGTAAGTGTCATAACTAAGTCTTCTATTTCATTTGCAGGTTCGACTTCTTCGCTACCAAGGGGCGCAACTGGTTCTTCACTCAAATTTTGTTCCTCTTCAGCATTTGTTACAACTACTTTTGTTAATGATTTATTTACCTTATCTACCATTTTTTTATTTGAATGAATAGGTCCTGTCCCAATAGCTGTGGCACCTTGATTTTCTCCAAGCCGAATCCCTAAATAATCTTCCGTAACTTCACTTGGAAGAGGGTATCGTATAGCCGAATGTTTTGAAGGCACAGGAGTGCTTCGTTCATGAATACTAATACGTTTATCAGTGATTTCGATAGGTTGAAACAAGTAGTATTCACCGACATTGATAACTCGTCCAAGGCGCCCATATTTGTCATTTACATATTCATTTGGATCGCTTACCATGGTTGTCAGTGCGAGATTGATTTGGGCAATCGGATAATGTCGAATCGCATTTACATGTGCAATAATACCATTTGGACCTGTTTTCTTGTAAAAAAACCCATCCTTGTATAAATCACGGATTTTGTGAATAATTTTATCAATGTTCATCGACATAAATTTCTCATTGAATGTATCAAGTCGAACATCTCCGGCCGACCGACGTTCTTCTAAACTCTCGCTGTCGCTGTCGCTTCCGCTGTCGCTGTCGCTGTCGCTGTCGTCGCCCATTCCATAAAGTTCTTGTTGTTCTTGAATTGGTCGTCCATTTGAGAACGTGGGTCGACATGTATATTCGCATCGTTCCATATAATCGCATAATGCCGAAAATGGGCGCGCGCCGACTTGATAATCAATTCGTTTACGCGACGAGAGATTTTGCTGAACAACTTGATTCAGTTGTGCCGCTGTCTGTGTATTATGTTGCACATTCAGAAGACAGTCAACGGCAGATGTTCGCAAGACTCGAGAGACTGCTCCAATCTTTACAGCTTTGAATTCCGAGAGACGATACAGATACAAGTCAATTGCTTCGATTTCCGGATTTGTAAGTCGGGTTCCATATAAATACAATTCAACGTTTCGATGTGAATATGAAAGACGTTTATGACTACAGTTACGAATTGCTCGGCCGATAATTTGCTCCAGTAGGTTCATATTGTACCATGGTTCCAAGATATGAACTTGGCGAATATTCTTGAAATCAAGACCTTCACTTCCTGCAACCGAAATAATCACCACTTTTACATTCTCACCGTGAGTGTTATCGTCGCTCGTGAGTGCTTTGAGTTCATAGAGGTTATCCGGCGAAATCGTTGGATCACCTGTAATCACAGAATACCGTGCAGGACGGAATGGTTGATTCGGATATTGTTGCTGATGCTGTCGTTGAGGAAGCATGGTAAGTGCATCGATGCTCGGAGTTGGTCTGCTTCGAAAAAGCGAAGAATTTCCACCAGCAACACTATATCTGGTGAAACCGAGTTCCTCTAATGCAAGTGCAATAGGAACAACCCCTCCATCGATATATTGACTGTATGCAAGAATAATACCATCACTCCTCATTATTGTATCGCATATATTCTTGATTTTTGCAGAATAGCGTCCAATATTTTCTGGCGCAAATATACGTGACGACGCTTTTGTCGTAGTTTCGCCATTTGGTAACTTAAATGAACGCATAAATTCAGGACGGTATTCAAAGTTCAAACGCATTGGTGGATTACCAGTTTCTTCATAGGACATAATGTGTCGCAGTCCTTCTTTTCCAATACAAGCCGTTATATCAAACTCATCATTGGGGTTATTCATGTATTCAAAAAGAGATGGGTGCGGATATACAATATTCAATGCTTCAAGTGGGCGTTGAACAGCAGCATAACCGATTGTGTCCATATTTTCAAAAGATGGGAATTCGCTTGATTCTACAACGGTGGTTTCATCAACGCCATCAACTGCGGCAGATGCAGCAGCAGCGGCGCCAACTGACTTTTTCCCTTTTCCTTTCCCTTTTCCCTTCACAGCGGCAGCACCAGCACTTTCTCCAGATTCTGCAGCAGCAGCAGCAGCTGCTTTTTTACGACGAGCCATCGCAGTCTTCTTGTAGATATACATAGCTTTCATGTCATTTACAATAAACCGATAAGCTGTTTCTTGAATATCACCGATGCGTGTCATATATACGTCGATATGCTCGACTGGTTGGTCAATATGACGACCGTTTAGTTGTGTACGAGGATATGCTAACCCAGGTTGACCAGAACGACATTGTACAAGCAATGAGTGTTCTGGAGCATGTTCACTTGGAAAGATACGATACGGAAATGTATATGGATTTTCACCTCGAACAAATGATATATAACCAGTTGCTTTTCGAATGAGAATATCTTTTCCAATCTCTCGACTTTCTGCATCTAAACGGAAATTTCCCCGGTCATCAAAGACATCTGCAATATCGATTGTCGCGCGTCGGTCATTCAAGTTCATTAAGTTAATCAACCATACAATCTCCTTGTAACTATTATACATAGGTGTTCCCGATAGTAATAAGAGGCGCACATTGTTTACTTTCTGCACAATCTGGAATAATATTTTTGCAACACGTTTATCTCGATTATCATCTGTGATTCGAATATTGTGAACTTCATCAATTATGATTAATGTATTTGCAAATAATTTACGCAACTTTGCAACAGAGAGTGACTCAATCGCAAGGGTCTCCATTTCCGCAGCTTTGGCAATATCGGTTGCGGATTTACGCCCTTTTTTCGCGGACACCGTCGCAACCGCCCCTGAAGCCGAAGCACCAACCCCAGTTTTGCGGCGCACCTCTTGAATCACTGCGTCATCCTGCGAAATGCCAACACTTGACGCTTGGGTTCGCACATAATTCGCGAATTCATTATATCCAAAAAACAAATAATGTGATGAAATCAAACGCCGTATCTGTTTAATAATTTTGTCACGCGTCAACCCTTTCATATTCATCGGATTTATTTCCTTGATGAACTTGTTACCAGTGCATGCGCGAATATTCCAAACACCCGGTTCAATCTCTCGCAACTCACGTTCGTCGAAGAGTTGAAGACGGAAGTTTTCTTGTACGTTAGGAGAAGCAATGACGATGATTTGTTGGTTTATCCCCATTTGTTTCATGTAATCACGCATTTCTTCTGCAACACTGATTGCCGAGCATGTCTTTCCAGTTCCGAGACCATGGTATAACAAAAGGCTATTATACGGTGTTTCTACAGAAAGAAAGTTACGAACGAACTGCTGATTTGGTGCAAGTTCGATCTGAGCATTACACAAAATCTCTGCCTCTTCTTCCACGTTCTTTGTATTATCTACGTCCATCTTAGTATCAAAAAACTCTTTTCGAAGAGCAATTTTGGTATTGAAATTAGGGTCATTTAGTGTAGGATATAAACCGTCGGTTTTAATATTGGCACCTAATTCACTTTCATCATCACTTCCAGGTAATATTCCAATATCATGCAATGTCATCTCTCGTTCTAGTAACTCTTTTTTCAACAATAACCGGTTGAATTCTTTACTAAATGGATTATTCAGTTCTTCTGGTTTGATACGTTTACGTCCATCTTCCAAGTCTTTTTTCATTCGCGCGATTATGTTCGGGTCACGTGATTTCTCGACCGCTTTAGAACCAGAAACATTTTTTGATTTTTGCAAGGGTTTACGTTTGCCGACGAGCTGAATATTTTGAACTGATGCTGATTCATCTCTCGGTTCTGGCGTCATAGCAAGTGCAGCCGATGCTACTGATGCAACTGATAATTCCATTGGCACATTTTCTTCATCTGGATTAACAAGTTGTGATAAGACATCATTTTTGTTAGTTGTTATTGGGACTCTAGTCTGTAATGGTAATGAAGAACGAACTTTTAATCCGGTTAGATGTGTTGGAACTAACATATTATAGTCTTTATTGAAACCAGGAATGTTCATTTATTAAAATACTTTTGAATCTACTAGTATTGAATCAGTTATCCTTTATATAACTATACGAAATAAAAAGGATATGTTTCAAAATATTCTATAGCGGGACAATATGTTATTGATTTTGCGAACAATACCAATTTTTTCTAAATTATAAGGTCTTATTGAATGAATACATTCATCAAATGACATCCATTTCATGAGACCAACTTCCATAATGTCATGTGCCTTTTTCGGTTTTTTATCTAAATCCACCATTGCAAGGAAATACTTCTGTTTATAGCATTTCATATCCGAACCCATAAATATCTCTTCAAAAGGTGCGATATTTTGGATTACATTATCGGCAGTAATATCGTATCCAGTCTCTTCGAGGCATTCTCTTAATGCACATGGCAAATCTTTTTCATTATAATTGCGACGCCCCTTTGGAAATCCCCATTCCGTTTCCGTCCAATGTGTCGTTGAATCGTGGATAAACTGTTGAAGTGTTTTAATACGTCCATCTTTTGTCCGGATACCTCCAAGAACTTGTCGGTATTTTTCAAAAGAGACATGCTCTTCATTTTTATATTGACTACCACGTGTATATTCCCCCCATAATAATCGCCACAACTGCTCAAAAGTAAGACGCATCAAATTTGCTTTCTCTGACATTGTCATTTCATCGATGATTCGCTGAATATACGCCTCATCATTCAAAGAATATTTACCACGAATGAAATCTACGAACCCAAATGAATCTCGTCGACGAATCATAAGGAATTCTGGACCAGTTTCACCGCACCGAAACGCGATGATACCGATACTAGTAATCGGCGCGCGACAATTATTATAGACATGATTGTTTCGGTTGCAATTATTACAAAAATACTTCATTGATTCGGTGGTGGTAGTGGATTCGGAAACTGCACTAGCATTGCTACCGCCACTGGCGCTACTTTGTTTATTTTGACGTAATTGTATAATTTCAGAATATGATAATGCAGATTTAGGGTTGTTCATTTTTTTTGTAACAGAATCCGAATTTACATTTGTGGTTGTTGAATCTGCTGGTATATGAGTTTCATGGTTCATTTTGCTTATCGTATTTCTGTTATTGTTTTTATGTCATTTCATAATAAGCAGTAAACGATGTTAAAACTGGATGCGAAAATATGGGGACCGCATTTTTGGTTTGTTTTAATGACAGCTGCTGTAAATTATCCGGAACATGTTAATGATGTCGTTCGAAAAAAATACTACGATTTCATTCAGAATTTTTCTATGCTACTTCCTGATCCAGAAATGTCGGCTGAATTTGACAGAATGATAAGTAAATATCCAGTTCGCCCTTATTTGGATAGTCGTGATTCGTTTATACGTTGGGTTCATTTTATTCACAATCGATACAATGTAATCCTCATGAAAGATGAAATATCTTTACATGAGGCACTTGAAAAATACTATCTACATTACCGTCCCAAACCGGTTCAAATCATGGAAGAGTTGAAGTATAGAGAGAAACTAGTGTATTTAATATTCCTTGTAGGATTAGGATATGCCGCATACTATTATCATAACCGATAATGAAATAATCGTTATATTATATAACGAATATCATAATCACGCGTAAATCGTATACATGGTTAAAACAGAATACATTGTCTTTATTATTACGCTTATTCTTATTGCAAATACATATTACGATGGTCAGCTTATCAAATTCTTTCAAACCAATCAAAAATGGGTCAAAATGGCAACACTTGGCTTTGCAGGTCTCTCTTTTTTCTTGTTTCTACGCCGTAATCCAGAAAACTCTAGGGAGTTGCTTCATCATGCCAACGATTTCATTAAATACATGCCAATTAGTAAAGATACGGCCGATATGATAACGCCATTTTTTGATATGACGAGGGGACAGGCGCCAAATCCGATGAACGGCGCTGTAATGAGTGGCGCAATGATGAGTGCAGGAGGAATGAATGCAGCACCTGCGCCATCAATGGTAGGAGGAGCAACAACCGGTATGAGTTCTGCTGAAAAACGTGTTTTGAACTCAGGAAAGGGGTCTAGCAAGCGTAGCGTCAGCGAAACAAAAAAGAAATATGTTGCTGCACAACAAGGATGGAAATGCGGGGATTGTCAACGTCAATTACCAGCTTGGTTTGAGGTGGACCATGTAATAGCTTTAGAACATGGTGGTTCCAACCATGTAGATAATTTAGTCGCGTTGTGTCGGGATTGCCATGGAAAAAAGACGGCAATGTCATTTTTATAAATAAGAAATTCATTTCTCATAATAACCGAACAGCGTAAGGTTATTGGCATTATTATATCTTATAATTATAACTGGGTATAGTTGTTATCATTATAAATGGATGGTTCATCTTCATCCGTATCAAAATTAATCGATTTATTGCCATTAATTATTATTTCAGTAATTGTATTCGTTGGATTTTTTACATGGGAAATTTTCACAAAGCATTTGGAAGTATTTATACTATTAATAACTAGTGTTCTGTTTGCAATATGGATATATTCTGGTGACATCTACTCATATATTGGTTGGAGAGATGCGAGTGAAAAAGGAGACCAGTTTTTTCCTGCACCGGAAGGAGAACTGCCAAAAATAGATACACTTTATGTGGCCATGATCGTTGGAGGTATTGTGTTATTGCTGGGTCTTGGTTTAACACTCGCGATAACAAGTTATCAAATTGGTAGTAAAATCAGTAGTGCATTCCAGCACGATAACGTATTGAGTTATGTTGGTTACGGGTTTCTTGGTTTTGGTGGTATTACAATTATATCTCTTTTATGGAAGGCGTTTCAAGGTGACAGCGAAACAGCAGACAGCACAAAAACTAGTATTATTGGTTCAACCGCATTCAAAA